>Ga0247731_1000039_pt1 | contig 63317 bp, 61 predicted proteins | sample UWRJL088202R2_FD_180938 | JGI IMG/M metagenome (GOLD analysis project Ga0247731, IMG submission 180938) | Plant litter microbial communities from Arlington Agricultural Research Station in Wisconsin, United States - UWRJ-L088-202R-2 | ecosystem: Environmental > Terrestrial > Plant litter >...
GTCCGAGCTGAAACGCCAGCAGGTGGTGATTTATTTCTACCCCAAGGACAGCACCCCTGGCTGCACCACCGAGGGCCAGGATTTCCGCGATCATTACGCGCAGTTCCAAGCCGCCAACACAGTGGTGTTCGGCGTGTCTCGGGACAGCCTGAAATCCCACGAGAACTTCAAGGCCAAGCAGTCGTTCCCGTTCGAGCTGATTTCCGACAAGGACGAAGCGCTTTGTCAGCTGTTTGATGTGATCAAACTCAAGAAGCTTTACGGCAAGGAATACCTGGGCGTTGATCGCAGCACCTTCCTGATCGACAAGGAAGGCGTGTTGCGTCAGGAGTGGCGCGGTCTGAAGGTGCCGGGGCATGTGGCTGCGGTGTTGGAGAAAGCTCAGGCGTTGAATCAAGCCTGAAGCCTTGGTGCCCTTTCAACCGCCATCGCGAGCAAGCTCGCTCCTACAGATTGAAACGCATTCTTCTGTAGGAGCGAGCTTGCTCGCGATGGCGTCGGTGCTTACAACAACGGTGCCACGGTAGGTTCCTGCCTCGGCCACGCATCCAGCACAGCTTTGAACAGGGTCGCCAGTGGAATCGCGAAGAAGATCCCCCAGAAGCCCCACAGCCCGCCAAACAGCAACACAGCGCAGATGATCGCCACCGGATGCAGATTGACCGCCTCCGAGAACAGCAGCGGCACCAGCACGTTGCCGTCCAGCGCCTGGATCACCCCGTAGACCACCATCAGATAGATAAACTGATCGCTCCAGCCCCACTGGAACAAGGCGATCAACGCCACGGGCACGGTCACCACCACCGCGCCGACGTAGGGCACTACTACTGAAATCCCCACCAGCATCGCCAGCAAGGCTGCGTAATTAAGACCCAGCGCCACAAAACCGATGTAGGTCACGCCACCGCAGATGAAGATCTCGATGACCTTGCCTCGGATGTAATTGGCGATCTGCAGATTCATTTCTTCAGCGACCTGAGTCAACAGCGCACGCTCGCGGGGCAGGTAGCCGCTGACCCAACGGCCGATCATGCGACGATCCTTGAGGAAGAAAAACACCAGGATCGGCACCAGCACCAGATAGATCATCAGGTTCGCCAGCAACGGCAGGCTCGACAGCGAGAAGGTCAGCGCCCATTGGCCGAACTTGCCGATTTCGCCCCGAGCGGCGTCGATGGCGTGCAGCACCTGCTCATCGGAAACCAGATGCGGGTAGCGCTCGGGCAACAGCAGTAATAACGACTGCCACTTGGCGAGCATGCCCGGCAGTTCGTTGAACAGCGTGATCAACTGATGCCAGAGCAGCGGCACCAGCACCAGCAGAAACACCAGCAAAGCCCCCATGAACAGCATGAACACCAAACCGACGGCTCCGGCTTCAGGTACGCGCAGGCGTTCAAGCAGGCTGACCAGCCCCTGCATCAGAAACGCCAGGACCATCCCGGCCAGCACCGGTGCCAGCATGCCACCCAGGGTCAGAACAACAGTGAAAGCCAGAAACAGCAACACCGCGAGTACCACCGCTTCTTCATCCGAGAAGTAGCGCTGCACCCAGTTGCGAAGCACGTTGAACATCAAAAATCCTTTTGCAAATGAATAGGCTCAAGAGCACTCAAGCTTTGCGTAACCAATACGTGTAAACACCCGCTTCGGCCCGCTCATCCAGCAGCTCATGGCCTGCAAGACGGGCGAAGCTGCGGAAGTCGCGCTGGGAGCCAGCATCCGTCGCGATGACCTTGAGCACCATGCCGCTGGTCAGGCGATTGAGCTCGAGCTTGGCCTTGAGCAAAGGCAACGGACAGTTAAGCCCGCTGGCGTCGACTTCGGCGTCACAGGTTTCGAGGCGCGTTAGAGCGTCAGACATCGTTTCTCTCCGGGCAGGCACATTCGAAATGCAACCTGATGGCAAAATGTTGATCACGATATTTCAGGCAGGCCTTAAAGAATACCCCACTCTGGTCAGCAAGCCATTGAGCCAGCTACAGTACGGGTTCTCCAACTTAGAGCTCCATGGATGAATTTTCTGCGCCCTACCCTGCTGACGCTCGCCTGCCTGCTCGCCATTCCAGGCCATGCCGACGATCTGCCCTCGCTTGGCGATGCCAGCTCTTCCATCGTTTCTCCGGAACAGGAATACCAGCTGGGACGCGCCTGGTTGGGGCTGCTGCGCAGTCAGGTTCCGCAACTTTCCGACCCGCAACTCAAGGATTATGTCGAAACCACGGTCTATCGGCTGGCCGAAACCAGTCAGGTAAACGACCGACGTCTTGAGTTCATCCTGATCAACAGCCCGCAGCTCAACGCCTTTGCTGCACCGGGCGGGATTATCGGGGTCAACGGCGGCCTGTTCCTTAACGCCCAGACAGAAGGCGAATACGCCTCGGTACTGGCGCACGAACTGGCTCACTTATCGCAACGTCACTTTGCCCGCGGCGTAGAAGCGCAACAACGCATGCAGGTGCCGGTGCTGGCGGCCATGCTCGCCGGTATCGTGATGGCCGCCGCCGGAGCCGGCGATGCCGGGATTGCGGCGATTGCCGGCTCGCAAGCCGCCGCCATTCAGGAACAGCGGCGTTTCTCCCGACAGAACGAGCAGGAGGCCGACCGAATCGGCATTCTCAACCTGGAAAAAGCCGGCTACGACCCGCGCAACATGCCGACCATGTTCGAACGCCTGATGCGCCAGTACCGTTTCGACGCCAAGCCACCTGAATTTCTGCTGACGCACCCGGTCACCGAATCGCGAATCGCCGACACCCGCAACCGCGCCGAGCAAGCCAAGCCCGGCGGCAAGGAAGACAGCCTGCGCTATCAACTGATGCGCGCCCGTGTGGCGTTGATCTACGAAGAAACACCAGGTATCGCCGCCAAACGCTTCCGCGCCCAACTGGTCGAGAATCCAAAATCAGCAGCGGCTCGATATGGTCTGGCAATTGCCCAGATCAAAGGCGGGCAGCTCAACGAAGCACGGGAAAGCCTCAAGCCTTTGCTGGACGGCTCGCCAAACGACATCACCTACAACCTGACGCAGATCGATCTGGATATCACCAATAACCGTTTGGCGGATGCTCAGCAACGCGTCGACCGGATGCTCGGGCAGTTTCAGGATAACTACCCTTTGAACCAGGTACGCGTCGATCTGCTACTCAAGCAGAACCGCACCGCCGAAGCGGAAAAATCGCTGGATGGTTTACTCAAACGCCGCCCTGACGATCCGGATATCTGGTATCTCGTGGCTGAAACCCGAGGCCTGAACGGCAACACCATCGGCCTGCATCAGGCTCGCGCCGAGTACTTCGCGCTGGTGGGTGATTTTCGCCAGGCGATTCAGCAACTGGACTTTGCCAAGCGCCGGGCGAACAACAACTTCCAGCTGGCTTCCCGGATCGATGCGCGACAGAAGGAGTTGATTGATCAGGAGCGGATGGTCAAGGGGATGATGTAGAGAATCGCGCGGCAAACATAGATCCCTGTAGGAGCGCGCTTGCCCGCGATTGCGGTGTGGCAGTCACCCGATGCTTCTCAGTTGGATAGCTATCGCGGGCAAGCGCGCTCCTACGGGTTCAGGCGTACCCTAAATCAAGCATTCCCCGCCTGTTTCAGACGCGCCGCCTGGGTAAAGTCCAGCATGCGCTGCAGAGGCCGGACGGCATGGGGAATCACTGCGGGATCGACGAAGATCTCGTTGCTGCCCTCACGCAGACACTGCAAGGTCCGCTCCAGAGTATTCATCGCCATCCACGGGCAATGCGCGCAGCTCCGGCAGGCCGCGCCATTCCCGGCGGTTGGCGCTTCGATGAAAATCTTGTCCGGGCACAACTGCTGCATCTTGTAGAAAATGCCACGATCGGTCGCCACGATGAACATCTTGTTCGGCATTCGTTGCGCGGCCGCGATCAGCTGACTGGTTGAACCCACCGCATCGGCCAGGTCAATCACTGACTCCGGTGACTCCGGGTGCACCAGAATCGCCGCCTCCGGGTACAGGGCCTTCATGTCTTCGAGCTGCTTGGACTTGAACTCCTCATGGACGATACAAGCGCCGTCCCAAAGCAGCATGTCCGCGCCTGTAGCGCGCTGGATATAACGGCCCAGATGCTTGTCAGGTGCCCAGATGATTTTCTCGCCGTTATCCATCAGGCTTTCGACGATCTCCAGCGCGCAGCCGGACGTCACGACCCAGTCAGCACGGGCCTTGACCGCCGCCGAGGTGTTGGCGTAGACCACCACCGTGCGCTCTGGATGCTGATCGCAAAACGCTGAAAAATCGTCCACCGGGCAGCCCAGATCAAGCGAGCACGTCGCTTCAAGCGTCGGCATCAGCACGCGCTTTTCCGGGTTAAGAATCTTGGCGGTCTCGCCCATGAAACGCACGCCCGCGACCAACACGGTTTTAGCGGGGTGGTTGTTACTGAAGCGCGCCATCTCCAGAGAGTCGGATACGCAGCCGCCGGTCTCTTCAGCGAGTGCTTGAATCACCGGATCGCAGTAATAATGCGCCACCAGCACGGCGTCCTGCGCCTTCAATTCGGCGGCGATGGCAGCGCGATAGTGCCGTTGCTCCTCGATACTCAGCTCTTTGGGCTGTTTGGCGTCGAGGTGGGCCTGGACCAACAGGCGTTCTGATATTTGCGTCATGTTCGCTGGACCTGAAAGCGCTCGATAGCGCACAAGGCGAGTTTACACCCGAAAAGCGGACACAAAAAAAGCTGGAAATCCTCATTCATCACGGGCCTTCCAGCTTTATAAGTATGTCGACCTGGGGTCGTGGTTCGGTCTTGATACAGTCGGTCAGACCCACTGTTCAAGCCGCTGAAGGCGGTCGGATTCTAGCCAGCCCATTGGGGTTTTACCATCAGTTTAACGAGCGTTGCCCTGCGCTCAGGGGCTTTCGGCCATTTCCACCCGATTGCGACCAGCGCGTTTGGCGCAGTACAGCGCTGCATCGGCCAGCCCATAAGCGGTATCGAAATCAGTGCCAGGCGCGCTGGCGCTGACGCCAAAGCTGGCGGTGATCGAGCGTGCAACCGGGTCGGCGAACACCTGCTCGGCAATGGCAGCACGCATCGCTTCAGCCAGGTCCAGGCCTTCCTGGAGTTCCCCGCCCGGAATCAATACCGTGAACTCCTCGCCACCCACTCGGCCAATCGTCCCCGCGTCGCCCACGATACGGCGCAGGCAAGTCACGATGCCTTTGATCACCGCGTCCCCTACCGGGTGCCCGAACTGGTCGTTGACGCGCTTGAAGTGATCGATATCCAGCACGATCATCACCGCCCCCGACTCTCGCAACGCCTTGACCGAGCAATCAATCACCGCGCCGCGATTCAGGGCACCGGTCAACGGGTCATGAGTGGCGCGATACTCCAGTTGCTGCGCCAAAGTGTGCAACTGGGAATTCAAAGCGTTCATTTCTCGCTCGGCACGATCACTGCGCCCGATCAGACGCCGGGTTTCGCGCATCAATCTTTCGAAATGGGTGATCAGCTCACCCAGCGATTGCTGATACACCGCCGGGGCAGCGCCGTTGAGGGCAAATGTTTCACGGGCTCGCTCAAGCGCATCGTTCTCGCTCTTGAACAGGTCCGGGACGTCGTCCGCAGCAAAACCCGAAGAAACGCCCGATAAAACAACCGCAGTGCGCATGGTCTGCTCTCCTGGTCAGGCAGAAACCGGATGATCGGTAAATTTGATGGCCTTGAAGTCAGCCTGCAATTCCTCACCGAATTCGAAAATCGTCTCGTCTTCTTCGTCGTGGTACCAGTTCATCTGCACAGTGACACCTGACTGAGCCGCCTCGTCCAGAGCATCGAACAGACTGAACAGCATCTTGGTGCTGGAGCTGTTGAAGTAAGCGAGGGCTATGTCGGCAGTGATCAGCGTGGCATCCGTGGTTGCCAGGTAGTCGCGCAATTGCTGAACAATCGGCGCGTAGAAAGCGGCGGCATTCTCAGGGTACGACTCGCCCTTGATGGCCAGGGAGTTCTCGCTGAAACGGAAGTCCACTTCTGGTGAAGTCGAGGTTGCTGCGATATAGAAATTATCCATCTTGATATCGTCGCTCTTTATTCAAATAGTGGCTTTGAGGCAAAACAGGGTGGTATCCGGGTCGTCTGCTCGAGGATGAAAGGCAAACTCCAGCGGTGCACTCGCGTCCCGGGCCATGGTTAGAAAACCCAGACCTGCGCCTTTACTGCCTTCTGGCGTCTCGGCGCGCAGGGAGACCTTGTAGGCCTGCTTGATCTCGTCCAGAGACATACTTGCCAATGGCTCGAGCTTTTCTCGGAGCCGTTGAGCATCCTGGGTCGCGATGGGGTTGGCGCAGAGCATGAGGTGTCGTTCGCCGTCCGCACTGATGCAGACCGCCCCCTGACGCAAGGCCGGCTCTGCCACGGCAGGGTCCAGCGAGTCTGATGAGTAGTGAATGATGTTCTGCGACAACTCGATGAAAGACGAAAACAACTTGCGACGCCGGGAGCTATCAACACCGGACACCTCCAACTGCAGCTTCACGATCTCGGCCATGGCCGCGACGATACTGTGGGAGAAATAGCCCATGTGATAGAAAATCACGTTGCGCTGCTGGGCCAGGTCGAAGAAAGCGTAATCCTGGCTGGAGGTCGGCGAGTGGTTCATGGCTTTTCCTGGAGACGGGCACAAAAGAAAGTTAAGTCATCGCGGCGCGACTGCTGCCCCTGCCAGTCTGCCAGCGCGCCTTGCAGCGCCTCGCAAATCAGGTTCGCGGGCAGGTGGCGGTGTTCAAGAATCAGGTCGCAGGCGCGACGCTTGCCGAACGCGATATTTCGCGGCCCGCCAATCTGGTCGGTCAAACCGTCAGTGGTGATGAACAGCAAGCTGCCGGAGTGCAGAACCAGCGTGCTTTGCGTCCACTCATAGTCTTCGTCACTGTCTACGTAGCCCACGCCCATGCGCTGCCCGGACAGGCTGGTGAATTGCTGGTCATCGGGTTGCAGCACATGCAGCGCGACGCGCGCCCCGGCGTAGACAAGCTCTGCCCGCGCCGTGTCGTACCAGAAAAAGGCCGCATCCAGGCCATCGTCAGACTCCGGCGTTTCATCGACACCTTTGACCTGGCCGAGCAAGCTCTTCACGCTGCGGTTGACCGCCGATAACAAGGCAGCCGGATCACGGGGTCCGAGCTGCGCCAGCGCCTGAGTCAGCGAGGACGATGCGATCAATGTCATGAACGCTCCAGGCACGCCGTGGCCGGTACAGTCAGCGACCGCGCCGAACCAGCCGTCCTCGTGGGTAACAAAGTGGTAAAAGTCGCCGCCTACGACGTCTCGCGGCTCCCACAGCAAGACCGCGTCGGGTAGCGTGGCCGTCAGGGTCTCGCGAGAGGCTCGCAACATAGCGCGCTGGATGACGCTGGCGTACTCAATGCTTTGCATCGTCTGCCGGTTCTTTTCCGCCTGCATGTCGGCCACAACGCCCATCAATTCCAGGCCACTGCCCAGTCCGATGAAAGCACCGTCACGGGTCACGATGAAGCCGTCCGCCAGCGCCTTCTCACCGAACTCCACAGTTTTGAAGGTCAACGCCTCGATGCTCATACCGACGTCGACAATCAAGGGGTCCTTATCCATGAAGGCAATACAGCTTTTGCGGTCGTAAAGCTCGCGATGAAACGGCTTGCTCATCTGCGACATGAAGATATTGCGATTGATCAGACCGATAGGTCGCTCACCCTCGAGGACTGCCAGACACACCATGGTCCGCTGGGCCGTGAACATCTCCATGACTTGAGAATTGGTGCCGTCGGAATCAATCGCAGGCATCGGATGGCACAAATCACCCGCGCAGCGGTGATTACGCGGTAGGTCCGGACGATTGAACTGAGGAAGACCCATGGGCGTGCCGAACCTTCAGACTGATGGAGGGCACGACTCTACGACACTGATGTTAATGTGATATTACAGTTGCGCAGCAAGATGCTCTATTTGGGAGGGCGACAGGAATGACCGGGTGCGTTCTAACAGGCTCTCTGTCTGTTCAGACGTACTGCAGACCTGTAGAAGCTGCCGAAGACAGCGAATCGCTCAAAGACTGAAGACGACCGATTGATGGCCGACATTCTGGCATCACTCGCAAAGCATGCGATTTCACCAAGTTCATCATTCATTGAAGAGGAGCAATGCGGCATGCGCTTTGCGGGCGACGGGAAAAATCGAGGGCAAAAAAAAAGCTGTAAGGCCACATTTTCACGGGCCTTACAGCTTTACAACTTTTACATCTAAAAATGGTGGGTCGTGTGGGATTCGAACCTACGACCAATTGGTTAAAAGCCAACTGCTCTACCAACTGAGCTAACGACCCTCTGTTGCGTGGCGCGTATATTACTGATTTCTATGAGTAATTCAACACCTAATCTTAATTATTTTAAAAATAGTTTGTGGGGTCAGTGATTCCGGCCGCCGAGAAGCCTTCTGCGCGCAGTCGGCAGCTGTCGCATTTGCCGCATGCACGGCCATGATCATCGGCCTGATAGCAGGAAACGGTCAGGCTGTAGTCGACACCCAGACGTACGCCCGCTTTGACGATATCGGCCTTGCTCAGGTTCTGCAGCGGTGCCTGTATCGTGAAACCGTTACCTTCAACACCAGCCTTGGTCGCCAGATTGGCCATGCGCTCGAAAGACTCGATGAACTCAGGTCGGCAATCCGGATAACCGGAATAATCCACAGCGTTAACGCCGATGAAAATGTCGCGGGCACCCAGCACTTCAGCCCACCCCAGCGCCAAAGACAGGAACACAGTATTGCGCGCAGGGACGTAGGTCACAGGAATGCCCTCGCCCGGGGTTTCCGGCACGTCGATAGAGCTGTCAGTCAAAGCCGAGCCGCCGATCCCGTTGAGATTCAGGCCAATGACCTTGTGCTCCACAACGCCCAAATCGCGTGCCACACGGGCCGCAGCATCCAGTTCGGCGCGGTGGCGCTGGCCGTAGTCGAAACTCATGGTGTAGCAGGCGTAGCCCTGCTCCTTGGCCATAGCGACCACGGTGGCGGAATCAAGGCCGCCTGACAGGAGGATTACTGCTCTTTTTTCAGTCATGGTTGATTCACTCATGTTCAGCGCCCCGGCTCATCGTTCCAGAGAAATTTATGCAGCTGCATCTGCAGACGCACCGGCAAGTTGTCGGCAACGATCCAGTCAGCGAGGTCGCGAGCGTTGAGCTCGTGATGGCTTGGCGAAAACAGCACCTCATCGGCGCGACGCTCAAGACCATACTGGATCAGCTTGGACACTGCCCAGTCATAATCTTCGCGGGAACAGATCACAAACTTGACCTGATCGTTGGGGGTCAGCAGCTCGATGTTCTCGTAGCGATTGCGCGCCACCTCTTTGGAACCTGGGGTTTTCAGATCCAGGATGCGGCTTACGCGGGTATCGACCGCAGAAATATCCAGCGCGCCGCTGGTCTCCAGGGAAACTTCGTAACCGGCATCGCAGAGGCGCTTGAGCAGAGGAATGGCATTAGGCTGGGCCAGCGGCTCACCGCCGGTGACACAGACATAGCGCGGACGGTATTCGGCGACCTGAGCGAGAATGTCGTCCAGGGTCCGAATCGTACCGCCAGTGAACGCGTAGGCACTGTCGCAGTATTGGCAACGCAGCGGGCAACCGGTGAGCCGCACAAATACCGTGGGCAAGCCAGCTGTGCGCGTCTCACCCTGCAACGAGTAAAAGACTTCTGTAATACGTAATGTTTCTTGCATAAGGGCCACGGGCGTAACAGCTAGACAGGCCGTCCGCCTCCGTCAGGCACTTCAAAACACCCTGCAAACGCAGAATCCAGAGAAGCGTAATAAATACCGGAATTTCGGGTGGCGAATTCTAACGAAAAAAGCCGCGACAAGCGCGGCTTTCTTGAATGACGGGTCAGACTCTTACAAACGCTGCAGGTCTCGTTGCGCCAATTGGGCAGCTGAAGTGCCCGGATATTGCGCGACAACCTGCTGCAAGATGCCTTTAACCTTGTCTGTATGACCCAGACGGCGCTCGACATCAGCCAGCTTGTACAGGGAGTCAGGCACCTTGGCGTGCTTCGGGTAAGCCTGGCTCACTTTGGCGAACGCCTGACCAGCACCTTGCAGATCGCCTTTGGCCAGATTCACTTCACCCAGCCAGTACTGGGCATTGCCCGCGTAAGAGCTGTTGGGATACTTGCGAAGGAAGGCGGTAAAAGCCTGACTGGCCTTGTCAAAATCCTTGGCTTTGATCAGGTCGAAAGCCGCTTCGTAATAAAGCTTCTCTTTGGCCGGATCAGGTGGCTCTGTCCCTGTCATCGGCGCTTGAGTGGCCGGTGCAGCAGGAGTACCGCTGGCGTTGATATCGCCGCCAGAGGCTTGGGAATTATTTGAAGCCGCTGCGGCTGCGCCGCCTGCTCCTATGCGTGAATCCAGATCCTGATATCGCTCAAGCGCTTCTTGCTTCATACGCTGGATATCGTTTTGCTGGACCTCGACCATACCGCGCAAACGCGCGATTTCGTCCTGCATCTGTTGCAACTGCATGAACAGCTGACCTTGTGCCGAGGGCGGGGCCGAAACCCCTCCCCCGGCATAGGCGCCGGACGTGCCATAACCTGCTGGCGGATAACTGCTGCTGCCAGAGCCAGAATTGTTATCGACCACAGGAGCCGCACCCCACGCAAATAGCGGGAGAGTGAGGGCCAATACGGTTACAGCACGTCGGCACGTTCGCATGTCAAATTACTTACGCAGTTCGACGCGACGGTTTTGAGCCCAGGATTGCTCGTCGTTGCCGGTAGCAACTGGACGCTCTTCACCGTAGGAAACCAGTTCCAGCTGAGCTGGGGAAACACCTTGCAGAACCAGGTAGCGTTGAACGGCTTTCGCACGACGCTCGCCCAGAGCCATGTTGTACTCACGAGTACCACGTTCGTCGGTGTTGCCTTCCAGAACTACGCGAGCGCCATTGCCTTTCAGGTCTTTGGCGTGAACGTCCAGAGCGCGCATGGCTTCTGGTTTCAGGTCCGAACTGTCGTATTCGAAGTAGAAAGTGGTGATAGCGCGCAGAGCAGCTTCTTCGCTCAGGCTGCCATCAACAGCACCAGTGTTGGCGCCGTAACCAGCATTTGGATCAACAGCAGCGCCTGCACCGGCGTTGTCGCCGCCTTTGGACGAGCAACCTACAGCTACAGCCATGGCCAGAGCCAGCGCAGCAAATTTACCAAACTTCAGCATTTCCATCGTGAAACTCCTAATGAACCCCAGTGTGTTAAGCAAATCTTTTTGTAGCGCCGCGTCAGTTCAGGTAAGGGGACCAGGACGGTTCTCTGACTTCGCCTTGAGCGGTAGGAAGCGGGAGCCTTACGCGTCCGTTAATGGACACGAGCATCAAGACTCCCCGGCCCTGCTGGCGGGTGGCGTAGATTACCATGGTGCCGTTGGGCGCAACAGTAGGCGACTCATCAAGGTTGCTATCTGTGAGGATTTTTACGCTACCGCGGGCCAAATCCTGCACTGCCACCTTGAAGTTTGTGAAGCCATCCTGCCTGTGAATCATCACCAGCGTCTTTTCATCAGCTGACAATTTCGGGTTGGCGTTGTAGTTACCGACGAAAGTCACTCGCTCGGCACCACCACCATTAATGTTGGTTTTGTAGATCTGTGGCTTGCCGCCACGGTCCGACGTGAAGTACAGCGTCGAGCCATCCTTGCCGAAGAACGGTTCGGTATCGATCGAAGAATCATTGGTTACGCGGTTCAAAGCGCGCGAAGCCAGATTCATCACGTAGATCTCAGGGTTACCGTCCTTGGACAGCACGAACGCCAGCTTGCTGCCATCGGGCGACCATGCAGGCGCGCCATTGAGGCCTTCGAAGTTGGTGATCTGCTCACGACGCCCGGTGTCGATGTGCTGAACGAAGATCCGTGGACGCTTCTGTTCAAACGACACATAGGCGATGCGCTTGCCATCCGGTGCGAAACGCGGCGACAGAATCGGCTCGCGCGATTGCAACAGTGTCACTGCACGTGCGCCGTCGTAATCCGAACGTTGCAGCGTGAAACGCGTGTTGTTTTCGGAGAAACGTTCCGCGGTCACGTACAGCATACGGGTGGAGAACGCGCCCTTGATGCCGGTCAGCTTCTCGAACGACTGGTCGGCAATGTAGTGCGCCATATCGCGCAGCTGATCATTGGTACCGGAAACGTTGCCGGTCAGCACTTGCTGCTCGGTTGCAACGTTGAACAGCGCGTATTGAATCTGCAGACGACCGCCTGCAGGAACAATGTTGCCGACCATCACGTATTGGGCGCCCAGCGCTTTCCAGTCACGAAAAATGACTTCGCTTGCCTGAGTCGGCAGGCTGATCATGTTCTGCTTGGGAATCGGCGAGTAGTAGCCCGAATTACGCAGGTCGTTACCGATGATTTCGCCCATGTCTTCCGGCAGCACGTTTCCGCCCTGCCAGCCGAAGGGTACGACAGCAATCGGAGTGGCACGGTCACTGCCGCTGGTGACCAGAATGTTCTTCTCTTCTGCCGCAACCATCCCGGCTGCACAACAGAGAACAACGACTAGCAGTCCTCGAAAAAGCTTGATCACAAGGCTAGATCTCCAGGTGTGAATGTCATCTTGAATGAACGGTATTGGGCGAAGTCAGCCGGCTTCATACCCTGCATTTCTATTAAACGGCCAATATTCTTGACTGCCGCCACTGCTGAACTGTCAAACGGTCCGTCGCCGCTGGATTTCGCAACCGAAACCGAAGTGATCGTACCGTCCGGCAACATGTTTATCTGCAAGACCACAGTCATGTTGTTACGGGCCGACGGTGGTCGACTCCAGCCTTCCGAAGCTCGAACACGGATCAAATCATCAAAGCTACCCGCTGTTTCGTCGCCCTGCTCATCCGCCAGCGCCTGTTGCCGTTCCGGTTTATCGGAGAGCAGGTCAGCCAAGGCCTGAGCCTTTTTATCTTCGGCAGATTTACGAGCCGCTTCCTGTGCCTTTTTGGCAGCATCGGCAGTGGCTTTTTTCTTGGCGTCGTCAGCAGCTTTCTTCTTGGCGTCTTCGGCGGCCTTTTTCTTGGCATCCTCAGCCGCTTTTTTCTTCGCGTCATCGGCAGCCTGCTTCTTGGCTTCCTCCGCTGCAGCTTTCTTGGCGTCTTCCTCGGCCTTTTTCTTGGCGTCGTCTTCGGCTTTCTTCTTGGCTATATCAGCCAATTGTTTCTCTTCGGCCTTTTTGGCGTCGGCTTTCTTGGCTTCGTCAGCTTTTTTGGCTTCGTCGGCTTTCTTCGCCGCTTCCGCTTTTGCTGCTTCAGCTTTCTCTGCCGCCGCTTCAGCTTTCTGTTCTTCGGCTTTTTGAGCAGCCTCTTCTTTCTTTTGTTCCGCAGCTTTTACAGCTTCCTGCTTTTCCTGCTCGACTTTCTTCTGTTCCAACTGCTCGACTTCAGTCTGTCGTGCAGCAGTCTTTTTTGCCTCGCCGGCAATTTTCTGATTGGTCTGGGTCGTTGCCTGACTCTTGGACTTGAGCTGGTACAAGGTCGCCTGAACAATAGGCTTGGCTTCCGGCAGCTCCGGGGTCATGGCAAAACTGACGAACAGCATGCCAAAAATCAGGATATGCAGCGCCACGGCCCAGACACTAGGCCAGAAGTAATTCTCCGAGGCAGACGGCTCTCGAATCGGCTGCATCAGGGGGCCTCAGTAATCAAGCCAACATTCCCTACCCCAGCCTTCTGCAGCCCACCCATGGTGCCCATCACAGAGCCATAATCGACAGTCTTGTCGCCACGGATGAAAACCTGAGTCTGCTTGCCGGCTTCTCGGCCAGCGGCAACGATTTTGGTCACGGCAGAAGTCAGCTGCGGCAAGGTCATCGCCTTGTCCATCTGCTTGTCAGTGTCGACCTCGCTGCCAAGATTCCAGTAGTAGGTCTTGTCAGCCTTGATCGAAATGGTCAGGACCTGATTGTTGTTGTCTTGCGGCAAAGCCTCGCTGGAGACTTTGGGCAAATCGACTTTCACGCCCTGATTGATCATGGGAGCGGTCACCATGAAGATGACCAGCAACACCAACATGACGTCGATGTACGGGACCACGTTCATTTCGGCAACCGGCTTGCGTTTTCTGCGGCGATCTCGAGCGATTAAAGCCATTGGGAATTACCTGCTCACTCTTCGCTGGTGTGCACTTTACGGTGCAGGATGGCCTGGAATTCGTCGGCGAAGGTGTAGTAACGGCTGATCAAGGTCTCGCTGCGAGCGGCGAAACGGTTGTAAGCGATTACTGCAGGGATCGCCGCAAACAGGCCAATGGCTGTTGCGATCAAGGCTTCGGCGATACCCGGAGCAACGGTGGCGAGTGTCGCCTGCTGCGCCGTGGCCAGACCGCGGAAGGAGTTCATGATCCCCCAGACGGTACCGAACAGGCCGATGTACGGGCTCACGGACCCGACAGTGGCGAGGTAAGGCAGACCCGCTTCGAGCTTCTCTTCCTCGCGTGAGATGGCAACACGCATGGCACGGGCCACGCCTTCCATCACGGCCTCAGGATCAACCCCGGCCTGTTGACGCAGACGGGAGAACTCTTTGAAGCCGGCGCGAAAGATCTGCTCCACACCCGAATCCGGGTCTGGATTGCTGCCCGCCTGACGGTACAGCTTGGACAGGTCGATACCGGACCAGAAACGCTCCTCGAAGCTATCCAGTGCCCGGCGTCCAGCGCGCAGCATGTTGCTGCGCTGAAAAATCATGATCCATGAAGTGACTGAAGCAGCCACCAGGATCAGCATTACCAACTGAACCACAACACTGGCATTGCTGACCAAACTCCACATGGAGGAATGGTCGACGACGTTAGCTTCCACGCTTTATCTCCTGCTCTGAATGTGTACCCGCGCCGCTCTGGACGGCAAAGGCCGCACGCAAAGCTTCGGGAATGGCCCGGGGTTTCAAACTATCGGCGCGCACACAGGCCACCAAGAACTGCCCTTCACAGAGCAGCGTTTCATCCGCAGCCCGCCTGACTTCTTGCTTGAAGCGCAGGCTGGCACGGTTCAATTCGATTACTTCGGCGCTGACCAGCAGTTCATCGTCCAGTCGCGCCGGCTTGTGATAACGAGCCTCGCTGGAATGGACGACAAACAGGAGGTTTTCTTGCGCCATTGAGGATTGGGCGAAACCCAACTCCCGCAGCCGCTCGGTACGAGCCCGCTCCATGAATTTCAGATAATTGACGTAGTAGACGATGCCGCCAGCATCGGTGTCTTCGTAATAAACGCGACAACGATGTGCGAACGACTGAACCCCGTTTTGCGCGCGCATACTCTAGTGCTTACTCCTCAGGTTGCCAATCCGCCACGACAACTGTTTTTCATGGTTTTGCAGGTTATTACCGATCTGCTTGAGGCAACTGCCAGTCTGACCACGCAAACCCTGAATAAATCAGTGATTTGCGGCTTTTAATTATCTTCGTCTGCAACAAATTGTTCAGCGCCGGGCATTTCACCCATGCGCGACGGAATATTCAGACCGAAGTGCAAATACGCATGCCGGGTCACGACCCGTCCGCGCGGTGTGCGCATGATATAGCCTTGCTGGATCAAATAGGGTTCGAGCACATCCTCAATGGTATGGCGCTCTTCGCTGATGGCGGCGGCTAGGCTGTCAACGCCCACCGGCCCACCGTCGAACTTCTCGATCATGGTCAGCAGCAAACGCCGATCCTGGTGATCAAACCCACGCTCATCGACGTCCAGCAGATTCAGGGCCAGGTCCGCGATGGGCTTGGTGATATGACCTTTGCCGCGTACCTCGGCGAAATCCCGCACCCGGCGCAGCAAGCGGTTGGCAATACGCGGTGTACCACGGGCACGACGGGCGATCTCAAAGGCACCTTCCGGCTCGATTGGCAAGCCGAGAATGCCCGCTGAACGGGTCACGATAGTGGCCAGATCGGCAATGTTGTAGAACTCCAGCCGTTGCACGATGCCGAAGCGGTCGCGCAACGGGTTGGTCAGCATGCCCGCCCGGGTCGTGGCACCTACCAGGGTGAACGGTGGCAGATCCAGTTTGATTGACCGCGCAGCGGGCCCTTCGCCGATCATGATGTCGAGCTGAAAGTCCTCCATCGCCGGGTACAAGACCTCTTCCACGATGGGCGAGAGCCGGTGGATTTCGTCGATAAACAGCACGTCATTGGGTTCAAGGTTGGTCAGAATCGCCGCAAGGTCGCCTGGGCGCTCCAGCACCGGGCCTGACGTGCTCTTGATAGACACGGACATTTCTTGCGCGATGATATTGGCCAGGGTGGTCTTACCCAGACCCGGCGGGCCGAAGATCAGCGTGTGATCCAGCGCTTCGTTACGACCCCGTGCGGCCTGGATGAACAACTCCATCTGCTCGCGCACCGTGGGCTGACCAATGTAATCGGCGAGACTCAGGGGGCGGATGGCGCGATCGATCTGTTCGTCACGATCTCGGCCGCCGGTGGCGGTTATCAGGCGGTCAGCATCAATCACTTAAGCCATTCCCTTCAGGGCACGTCGAATCAAATCAGCACTGCTCAAATCTTTTTCCTTGATGGCGGAAACGGCTTTGCTCGCCTCCTGAGGCTTGTAGCCCAGGGAGATCAGCGCGCTAACCGCGTCGGACTCGGCGGTCACCACAGGCTCAGGCAAACCGGGGCCGCTGGAAACCAGAGTAAAGGTGCCCGGCAGAGTCTCCCAGGCTTTGAAACGGTCCTTGAGTTCCACCAGCAAACGCTCGGCGGTCTTTTTGCCGACGCCGGGAATGCGGGTCAAGGCCGAGGTGTCCTGAGCTTGCACGCAGCGCACCAGCTCATCAACCTCCAGGCCGGACATCAACGCCAGCGCCAGCTTCGGGCCCACGCCATTAAGGCGAATAAGCTCACGAAACAACTCGCGCTCGCGCTTTTCATAGAAACCATAGAGCAGGTGCGCGTCTTCACGCACCACCAGGTGAGTATGCAAGGTCACCGGCTCGCCGACATGAGGCAAGCGGTAGAGCGTGGTCATGGGGACCTCGATCTCATAACCGACACCGTTCACGTCAAGCACCAGATGCGGCGGCTGTTTTTCAGCCAGAAAGCCGCGCAAGCGTCCTATCACGTATCAAATCCTTTCGTATCGCCGATCACCCTGGGTGATCAACTCGAAATAATGGTCGCAATCATTGCAGGCATCACGACGCCTGCAAGTGAAAATGTAAAAGAAGATGATGCTAACAGACACACAGCCCCTCTATCCGAAGCTTTAGAGACGCAACCGACCACCGCGACTGCGGGCGGTGTTCAGACCATGAGGTATCAGACTGGAGCGTGTGTGCGCATGGCACAAGGCAATGGCCAGGGCGTCAGATGCGTCGATCTGCGGCTTCTGGGTCAACTTGAGCAAATGCATGACCATCATCATTACCTGCTCTTTATTAGCTGCACCTGTCCCGGCTACCGCCTGTTTAACCTGGGTGGCGGTGTATTCGGCAATTTCGAGACTTTCTTCCGCACCCGCGACAATGGCAGCCCCCCGCGCCTGACCCAGCTTGAGCGCCGAATCGGCGTTGCGTGCCATAAAGACCTTTTCAATGCCCATGGTGACGGGCCCGTAAGTCTGAATCACTTCACGCACGCCGCGAAACACAATCTGCAGTCGTTCATGCAGCTCGCCGCTGCCGGTCCGTATGCAGCCCGACGCGACATAAACACAGCCACGCCCGGTGTCGCGCACCACGCCATAGCCGGTAATTCGCGAACCGGGGTCGATACCAAGAATAAGAGTCATAACGCCTGCAGCTTGAGAAGAAACATATCGCGAAGTTCGCAGCATAAAGGCAGAAGCCGGAGGCCGATAGCGATGTCGCTTCGTCACTCCGGCTCCAGACCATACTGTGTAAAAGCTACTGCGCTCGGCAATACTGCGTTAAAAGCAGGCGGAAAATGCTCATTTAGAACACCTAGACTCCGCTTTTCCGCCTGCTTTTGCCTTGTCTTGCCTTCGCTCGCGACGCTTTTACAAAGCATGGAGATTAAACCCGCTGCTGTCAGCCCAACTGTTCCATGACTTCATCCGGAATTTCCGCATTGGAATAGACGTTTTGCACGTCATCCAGATCCTCAAGCATATCGATCAGCTTGAGAACCTTTTCGGCAGTTTCCAGATCCAGCACGGCGCTAGTGGTCGGCAACATGACGATTTCAGCATCGTTTGCCTTGAAACCCGCCGCTTCCAAAGCGTTACGCACCGCATAGAAACCGGAGAACGAAGTGAATACGTCGATGCTGCCGTCTTCGTTGGTCACGACATCATCGGCGTCTGCTTCCATGGCAGCCTCGATCAAGGAATCCTCATCGACACCCGAGGCGAAGGAAATCTGCCCCTTGCGATCGAACAGATAGGCAACAGAGCCATCCGTGCCGAGGTTGCCGCCACACTTGGTAAAGGCATGGCGTACGGCCGCAGCGGTCCGGTTACGATTGTCAGTCATGGTTTCAACCATGATCGCCACGCCGCCAGGACCGTAACCTTCGTACCCTAATTCTTCAACATCGTCACCGTCGGCAGCGCCGGCACCCCGGGCGACTGCGCGGTCGATGGTGTCACGGGTCATGTTCGCACCGAGGGCCTTGTCCAGCGCCAGGCGCAGACGCGGGTTGGAACCTGGATCACCACCACCCTGACGGGCTGCGACGGTCAGTTCACGTATCCACTTGGTGAAAATCTTGCCTTTCTTGGCATCCTGACGCTCTTTGCGGTGCTTGATGTTCGCCCACTTAGAATGACCTGCCATATCTCGCTCCAGATTCTCTCTTCAAACACTTTTCGCCCGCACGAGTGCGGGCAAAAAGCTTTCTTCAATTCAGTAAGGTGCAAAACGAAGCGCACCACGCCGCTTGACGTGGTGCGCTTGAGCACGCGTCACTCAGCCTTTGGCTGTTCGCGCAGACGAATGTGCAGCTCGCGCAATGCCTTGGCATCAACAACGCCCGGAGCCTGGGTCATGACATCGGCCGCGCTCTGGGTTTTCGGGAATGCAATCACTTCACGAATCGACTGGGCGCCAGTCATCAGCATCACCAGACGGTCAAGACCGAACGCCAGACCGCCATGAGGCGGAGCGCCGTACTTCAGAGCGTCCAACAGGAAGCCGAACTTCTCCTGCTGCTCGTCTTCAGCGATGCCCAGCAGGCGGAAAACCGCTTGCTGCATCTCTTTGCGGTGAATACGGATCGATCCGCCACCCAGTTCGGTGCCGTTCAGAACCATGTCGTACGCACGGGACAAAGCGGTGCCCGGGTTGGCCTCCAGCTCTTCAGGTGTGCACTTGGGTGCAGTGAACGGGTGGTGCAACGCGGAGAAGCTGCCGTCTTCGTTCTCTTCGAACATCGGGAAGTCGACGACCCACATTGGAGCCCACTCGCAGGTGTGCAGTTTCAGATCGTTACCGACCTTGATCCGCAGCGCGCCCAGAGCCTCGCTGACGATCTTGGCCTTGTCAGCGCCAAAGAACACGATATCGCCATCCACCGCGCCAACACGATCAAGGATCACATTGAGATTGGCTTCAGGGATGTTCTTGACGATTGGCGACTGCAGGCCATCAACGCCGTTAGCGCGCTCGTTGACCTTGATGTATGCGAGGCCCTTGGCACCATAAATGCCAACAAACTTGGTGTAGTCGTCGATCTGTTTGCGCGGCATGCTCGCCCCGCCAGGAACGCGCAGAGCGGCGATACGGCATTTCGGGTCGTTGGCCGGACCGCTGAACACCTTGAAGTCGACTTCTTTGAGCTGGTCAGCAACATCAACCAGTTCCAGCGGGTTACGCAGGTCGGGTTTGTCCGAGCCATAACGACGCATGGCTTCTGCGAAGGTCATGTGCGGGAAGTCACCGAACTCCAGGTCCAGAACTTCCTTGAATAGCTGACGAACCATCTTCTCGGTCAGACCGATGATGTCTTCTTCATTCAGGAAGCTGGTCTCGATGTCGATCTGGGTGAATTCCGGCTGACGGTCAGCACGCAGGTCTTCATCGCGGAAGCATTTGGCGATCTGGTAGTAACGATCAAAGCCGGCGACCATCAGCAGTTGTTTGAACAGCTGTGGCGATTGCGGCAAGGCAAAGAAACTGCCCGGGTGTGTGCGGCTTGGAACCAGATAGTCGCGAGCGCCTTCCGGCGTGGCGCGGGTCAGGATCGGCGTTTCAACGTCGAGGAAGCCATTGTCGTCCAGATAGCGGCGGATGCTGGTGGTGATGCGCGAGCGCAGACGCAGCTTTTCCGCCATTTCCGGACGACGCAGGTCGATGAAGCGATAACGCAGACGCGTCTCCTCGCCTACATCGGAGTATTCGTTCAGCGGGAACGGCGGGGTTTCCGACTCGTTCAGCACTTCCAGTTCGTAACCGAGAACTTCGATGGCGCCGGAAGCCATGTTCGCGTTGACGGCACCAGCCGGGCGAGTACGCACCTTGCCGGTTACCTTGACGACGTATTCACTGCGCACGCGGTCGGCGGCGGCAAAGGTGTCAGCGCGATCAGGGTCGAACACGACCTGAGCCAGACCTTCGCGATCACGGATATCGAGGAAGATAACGCCCCCGTGGTCACGTCGGCGGTGGACCCATCCGCAAAGGGTAATTTCCTGACCTTCCAGGCTCTCGTTCAATTGGCCGCAATAATGGCTGCGCATCATGATGGTCTGTTCACTTCTCGTAATTCGAAATTCGGTGGAGCTTTCGCTCTTGGCTTGCGCTCAATAGTGCAAGAGCCCAGGCATGCGTTCAAGCCATGACTCCGCTGGCCTGCGCGCTGGACGCGCAAACGTGCCTGTTTCAGCAAGGCGGAGGATTATATAGGGTTAATCGTGGCTGCGCAGCCGTGCGGTAGGCTCAGGGCCAGATAACTTTATCGCGTCACCTGCCAGGGCCGGCTGGGGTCGCCGCCCGAGGTTGAGCGAAAAGCAGGCCCGCCAGAAGGCGAGCCCACAGAAAATTGGTGATGCACGAGCCGCTTCAGGCCTGGGTAACGTCCTGGCTTTCACCTTTCAACAGGTGGGCAACACAGACGACTCTGATAAGGCCGCTGAAATTCTTGACGCCGCCGTAGCGGAGATGGACCTCCCTGTCGATGTAGGAAAGTACCGCATTTACAGAGCAGTCGTTTGAGCTCGCTATTTTGGAAAGGATGCTCCAGTAAACATTCTCCAGACGCAGACAAGTTGCCAGACCGTTAAGCCGCACTGACTTGGAGTGCGGCTGCGCCAGGGTCATATTGAAATCCTCGACAAAAGGATCGTTGCAGATTTTCGCGGGACGATTGGGGTCTCTTGCGTCGCCTTCAACCTCTTGAACCATAGTGGCTTCCTCTAAAATAGTAATTTTGGGTCCTGTAAGAAACATTTAAATATAAATAAATGCCATACCTATCAGGCCCGAATTACGATTTTATAACTAGCAGGATGAAGGCTTAATGTTTGTAGGACATGACTACAAACAACAGCGGAATAACGAACTTCCAGATATCTCTAACAAAACTTTTCGACGCACAGGTAGTACATATTTATAGCGCTCTGTTCGTGACCGGCAGCAAACGTTCTCGATGGAGAAGCGACCTGACCTGGACCAGCAAAACGGGGAGTGGGGGGAGGATCTATCACGACAGCCGACGAAAAAAGGCGGGGAGCGCAAGGCACTACCCGCCTCGTCGATTACTTCGTTTCAAGCATCGAACGCAGCATCCACGCAGTTTTTTCGTGGACTTGCATTCTTTGGGTCAGCAAATCAGCAGTCGGTTCATCACTTACTTTATCCAGAAGAGGAAAAAGACTACGTGCAGTTCGGACAACAGCCTCTTGCCCATTAACAAGACTTCTGATCATATCTTCCGCCCCTGGCACACCTTCCTCTTCTTTGATCGAAGAAAGACGGGCATAGGTGGTATAAGTTCCCGGCGCCGGGAACCCAAGCGCACGAATACGCTCGGCGATGGAATCGACAGCCAGTGCCAGTTCGTTGTACTGCTCTTCAAACATCAGATGCAGCGTGCGGAACATAGGGCCACTGACATTCCAGTGGAAGTTATGAGTTTTCAGATACAGAACGTAAGTATCCGCGAGCAGATGAGAAAGACCATCGACGATTGACTTGCGATTCTCTTCGCTGATACCGATATCGATTGCCATGTTTTTCCCCTTGGTAGATGGCTTGAATCCTGCGGTGCAGCCTGCACTGTACCAAGGGAAAAGCATTGGTGCAGCCCTGCTTTTGCAAAACACCTTCACCCCGCGCTATTGCGAAGGTTATGAAGATCAGCCCCGTCGACACACCGCCCGTCGCTTTGTCTGCCGCTGAACTACCCGCACCCTGCGCAACGCAAGCTGTTGATTTGAGTAGCCCTCGGCTTTGCTGTTAAATACACGGCGTGCCGCAGCGGCCTTTTTCGCTGGCTGCGCATAGGCTGAATGATCATCCGTGCCTCACGCCTCCACTTTTCAAGAAGCGTACCGGTTGTAATCAGCTATTTCCTTTGTGATCCATCTTAATGTGAGTTATCGACATGTTGAAAATAGTCCACCTGCTGACGGGAGCCGCTGCCCTGCTGCTTTCCTTTATCCCCGCCCTGCGCGATGAAGCCTTGGCTTCATATCTGCAGCCCGAAGCGTTGTACCTGGCATTATTCGGCCTGCTTAATCTTGTACTTGCACCCGTGATCCCTTACTGGAACAGGGGACCACGTCACCAACTGCAGAATCTGGTCAGCGCGCTGCTCGTTCTGGCCGTTGCTCTTCAAATACTGACGTTGCTCGTTCCCCTGCAAACCATCGCGGGTCAGCCCGCTGTCATGATGGGTCTGATTGCCGCTGTGCTCGCAGTCGCGCTTCATCTTGCCGTGAGCTTCTATCGCTCATCACCCTCGCCGGCTGCTCAAAGCCATGACATGACGAATCGGGATACCGGCACCGTTAAGTGGTTCAACACCTCCAAAGGCTTTGGTTTCATTTCCCGCGACTCTGGCGACGATATCTTCGTGCATTTCCGCGCCATTCGTGGCGAAGGCCACCGGGTTCTGGTCGAAGGCCAGCGTGTGGAGTTTTCCGTCATGAACCGCGACAAGGGCTTGCAGGCCGAAGATGTGATTGCGGCATTGCCTCGACGCTGATCATTACTCCTGCATGAACCGCACGTAAAAAAGCGCCCCCTCTATAAATAGAAGGGGCGCTTTTTTTAGGCCGTAGTTTTGTGCATTCGACTTAGTAATGTGGCGGCGGCGCGTCCTCGCCGAAAATCTCGAACTGGTTGCTCTGCTCTTCCTGACGCTTGAGCATTGCCGCCATTTGCTGCTGGAGACGATCCAGAGCGCGCTGCTGGGTGATCAGCACATCGTTCAACGCCTGGATCGTGTCATCCTGGAAAGCCAGTCGACTCTCCAGCTCGGTCACCCGATCTTCAAGATTCATGATGGTTGCTCCGCCAATTGCAAATCTTCAACTGACGCACCTTGCAGCGTCCGCAGGATCGTCGCGAATTGCTCCGCTGTATAAGCTTGCGCCGCATGTTTGCCCCAAACCGGCGATGGCCAGGCGATGTCGTCCCGCTTGCGCACGATGACATGCATGTGAAGCTGGCTTACAACGTTGCCCAGCGCAGCCACGTTCAACTTGTCGGCAGCGAACAGTTTGCCGAGAACTTGCGACAACGCCGTCGTTTCACGCCACAACTGCAACTGGTCCTGTGCATCCAACTGGAATATTTCACAGATATCTGCCCGGCGAGGCACAAGGATAAACCAAGGGTAATTGGAATCGTTGGACAAGAGCAGACGACACAGCGGGAAGTCGCCGACCAGCAAAGTATCTTGTTGCAAGCGTGAATCCAGAACGAACACGGTATAACTCCTGACCTACAGGTTAATATTTAGCGCGAACTCAGGTAAATGAGCGACACACAATACCCAGCAGGATACTCGGGAATATCCAGGACTTCACTGTCCCGTGGCAGTAAATCCATTTTTGGTGCACTGAGCAAAGGCGTTCAGCCTGGCGAAACTCCATCCATTTCAGGCCCCGCACCACCAGCGCACATGAAAATTCGGAAACGCCCTCTTATCAGTCAGGCTGTGTCTGGCTCACGAATGAGACGAGTGTTACGAATCTCCACCGCGTGATGATTTGAATGGGGCGTTTTTCCGCGCGACCTGCCGCGATGTAATACAAATGAAGCATGAGCGCGATACAGCTGATTATCAGCGAACGGCCAGGTACCAGGTTGAGGCACGCCGACCAGAAAACGCACCAAAACGACCCACTCTACGGAACGGAAAAACAGATTTATCCGGGAATTACCCACTAGGCGAGCGCTGGGGTAACGCATGGGTGGTAAAAAAGCTTTACGAGCCCCGAAAACGTCACGAACGCACAAAACAACAGAAGATAGTTTTACTATTAAAAACAGTACCTTGCGGACCTGTAATCAAGTGAATGCTAGGATTTTCACATTTTTTTCTCATCAGCTGGAATTTTGTGCACGGTTGTTGCTATAACCCCTATCAAGGCCACCGAGCCGCTGGCGGAAAACAGCGCCTCGGGGTCAAAGGAAGCGACAAGCGATGCGTCAAGGAAGAATGTGAGTGAAGGGGGCATAAACTTTTTAGATCTATGGCCCTGCCATTCGGAGTGCTAAAAAGTTGTTTGGGCCAATAAAATGGGCCCTGTTTTGCGACATGGATAGTGTGCATCTGCGACATCGCCGTAAAGATTTTGCAAGGACAGCTGAGTAACTATCGCCACCATTGTCAGCGTGATATAAGTTTCGCCGACACAAAAAAAGAAAGAGCCGTCCAGATAAAAAAACAGGTGGGCGGCAGTACTCTTCTCTTAAAAACCAAAGGAGCAAGTCACGATGAGAGTGATGAAGTGGAGCGCAATTGCACTGGCAGTTACTGCAGCCAGCACCCAACTGGCAACGGCAGCAGCGTTCGTCAGCGACCAGTCTGAAGCCAAGGGTTTCATCGAAGGCAGCACACTGGACGTGAAAGCTCGCAACTACTATTTCAACCGCGACAAGAAAGACGGCGCTGTTGACGACAAAGACTGGACTCAAGGTTTCTGGGGCAATTTCAGCACCGGTTACACCCAGGGCACCATCGGTGTCGGCGTTGAAGCCTTCGGCTACTTCGGCCTGAAACTTGACGGTCAGGACAAGTACTCCGGTTCGGGCAACCTGGTAACCAACAGCCAGGGCCAGAACGAAGACAGCTTCGGCAAAGCCGGTGGCGCTGTTAAATTCCGCGTCTCGAAGACCGAATTGAAAATCGGTGACATGCAGCCTACCAGCCCGGTATTCGCCGTGGGCGGTTCCCGTCTGTTGCCACAAACCGCGACCGGTATCAGCCTGCAGAGCAGTGAGATCGCAGGTCTGGATCTCGAAGGTGGCCACTTCACTTCGGGCACCAGCCAGGATGACACCAGCCACAGCGGCAACATCTGGGCGACCTATGCGGGTCAATCGGCAAAATCTGCTGATTTCATCGGCGGCAAATACGCCATCACTGACAGCCTGGGCGTTGCGTTCTACGGCGCGAAGCTGGAAGACATCTGGGATCAGTACTACGCCAACCTGAACTACGCACTGCCGCTGACTGATTCCCAGTCCCTGGCATTCGATGCCAACCTGTACCGCACTGTTGATGAAGGCAGCGCTAAAGCAGGCGACATCAGCAACACCGCGTTCTCCGGTTCGGTTGCCTACTCGTTCGCAGCTGCACACACCCTGACCCTGGCATTCCAGAAGGTTAACGGTGACACGCCTTTCGACTACATCGGTATCGGCGACAACAACAAGGGTGGCGACTCGATCTTCCTGAACAACTCCATCCAGTACTCTGACTTCAACGGTCCTGGTGAGAAGTCCTGGCAAGCTCGCTACGACCTGAACATGGCTCCGTACGGCGTGCCTGGCCTGAGCTTCATGACCCGCTACATCAAAGGTTATGACATCGACGGCACCAACACACCGACCAACAGCTCTTACGCTGGTCTGTACGGTGAAGATGGCAAGCACCACGAAACCAACCTTGAAGCCAAATACGTGCTGCAGACCGGCCCAGCCAAAGATCTGTCGTTCCGTATCCGTCAAGCCTGGCACCGCGCCAATGCTGACCAGGGCGAAGGTGATATCAACGAGTTCCGCCTGATTGTCGACTACCCGATCTCGGTCTTGTAATCGCAATTTCGCTACTTGTTATAGAAAAAGCCCGGCTCTTGCCGGGCTTTTTCATACGTCAGGAAAAGTATTTTTGCAGCCCTCCCGTGTCGGTCTTGGCCTGTACGGGGATAGATGCTGCCCGTACAATGCCCAGTCATTTCCAGTCTCAGCAACCGACAACGGCCTACCATGCGCACCAGTCAATATTTGCTCGCCACACAGAAAGAAACCCCTTCCGATGCGGTCGTGGTCAGCCACCAGCTAATGCTGCGTGCCGGCATGATTCGCAAACTTGCTTCCGGCCTCTACACCTGGCTGCCCATGGGCCTGCGAGTTTTGCGCAAGGTCGAAGTGATCGTTCGCGAAGAAATGGAAGCTGCTGGCGCTCTCGAAGTGTTGATGCCTGGCATTCAGCCTGCGGAGCTCTGGCAGGAATCCGGCCGCTGGGAACAGTATGGTCCTGAGCTGATGCGCCTGACCGATCGGCACAATCGTGAGTTCTGCCTGGGCCCGACCCATGAAGAAGTCATCACCGATCTGGCCCGCAATGAGCTTAATAGCTATAAACAGCTGCCGATCAATCTGTACCAGATCCAGACTAAATTCCGCGACGAGATCCGCCCACGCTTTGGCCTGATGCGTGGCCGTGAATTCGTGATGAAGGATGCGTACTCCTTCCACGCCGATCATGCGTCGCTGCAGGAAACCTACGACCGCATGCACCTGGCGTACTGCAATGTATTTACCCGCCTGGGCCTGAAATTCCGTCCGGTTGAGGCTGATAACGGCTCCATCGGTGGTGCGGGCTCCCATGAGTTCCACGTACTGGCCGACTCGGGTGAAGACGATATCGTGTTCAGCGACGGTTCCGATTACGCCGCCAACATCGAAAAAGCCGAAGCCATACCTCGCGAGACCTCTCGCGGGGCGCCGACCGAAGAACTTCGCCTGGTGGATACACCGAATGCCAAGACCATTGCGCAGTTGGTCGAAGGCTTCAATCTGCCCATCGAGAAGACCATCAAGACCCTGGTGGTTCACGCCGCAGAAGAAGGCAAGTTGATCGCGTTGATTATCCGTGGCGACCACGAGCTCAACGAAATCAAGGCTGCAAAACTCGAGCAGGTTGCCAGCCCGCTGGTCATGGCCTCCGAAGCCGAACTGCGCGATGCAATCGGCGCTGGCGCAGGTTCCCTGGGCCCGCTCAATTTGCCGCTGCCATGCATCATCGACCGCTCTGTTGAGCTGATGAGCGACTTCGGCATCGGTGCAAACATCGACGACAAGCATTACTTCGGCGTCAACTGGGAGCGGGACCTGCCGGTACCTACCGTTGCCGACCTGCGCAATGTGGTTGCGGGCGATCCTAGCCCGGATGGCAAAGGCACCCTGGAAATCAAGCGCGGCATCGAAGTGGGCCACATCTTCCAGCTGGGCACCAAGTACAGCGAAGCGATGAAATGTCAGGTGCTTGGCGAAAACGGCAAACCGGTGAACCTGGCCATGGGTTGCTACGGCATCGGGGTATCCCGAGTGGTTGCTGCTGCGATCGAACAGAACAACGATGCCAACGGCATCATCTGGAACGACACCCTTGCACCCTTCCAGATCGCTCTGGTTCCGTTGCGCTATGAGACCGACGCCGTCCGCGAGGCAACCGACAAGCTTTACGCCGAACTGACTGCCGCAGGTTTCGAAGTGCTGCTGGATGATCGCGACAAGAAAACCAGTCCGGGCAACAAGTTTGCCGACATGGAGCTGATCGGTATTCCACATCGCATCGTTGTCAGTGATCGCGGTCTGGCCGAAGGCAATCTGGAATACAAGAGCCGCACCGAGCCACAAGCTCAAGCCCTACCGGTTGCCGACGTACTGTCCTTTATTCAGGGCCGTATTCGCCGCTGAGTCTTGATAGCGCCCATCGAAAGGTGGGCGCTATTGCACCACCATGACGCGCAAGCTACGCCACGCGCCTTCATCCGCAAGAGATCTCATGTTCAACGCAAATTCCCTACGCCTAGGCTGCGCACTCTTGTGCATCACCCTGGTCAGCGGTTGTGCCAATCAGTTGTCACAACGCAGTGAGCACGAAGAGCGTATCGAGCGTAAGTTGCTCGAGCACAGCGTACAGATCGATATCGGCGAGCCGAAGACACTTGAGCTCCCGCAGCGACGCGTGCGTATTCACGAACACAAGTCATTCGAAGTGACGGAGTTTGAAGTCACTCGTCATTACGACCGCTACACCCCCTACCAGCCCTGGCGAGAAATCTACGAGATTCCCCTGGGAGCGGTCGCCGTTGTGGCAGGCGTTGGCGCCAACGTGGTCAACGTGTTTGCACTCGGCCGTTTGCCCGACAGCGTGACCAAAGACTGGATCAGCTACGGTTTCGCAGGCCTTAACCCCTTCATGAACGCTCCTTCCCATGGGCGCTCGCAACAGAATCTGGCCTCAATCGACGAGGTGCAGCGGGACAAGAAAATCGAAAACTCGACCCTGCCCTGGAATGAACGCCCGGTGATGGTCAAGGCCGGGACTCAGACTCACTATCTGACCACCGACCGAAATGGTGTCTTGCGCCTGAGCCTGCTGGACAGCCCGTTCGCCGAGCAGGACCTGAGCCATGTCACACGGCTTTATATAAGTGTGGAAGATGATCAGGACAATGCCCACGCCAACGTCGATCTGCCGATCAGCCGGTCGCTGCGCGGTAAGCTGCTGGAAGCTCACGGCCTGATTTACGACGACCTCGAAGACGACGAAGTCAGCCAGTGGGTCTACCGGGTCAAACGCCTCTCGGACCTGGGCCTGGAAGAAGAAGCCAGCGACCTGGAACAGAGCCTGATCGAAATGACTCGCGACGACCCGCAGTTGCAGCGCGAGTTTCTCAAGTCGTTGGCCAAGGATGCGGGTCGCTTGGTGGCTGATCCTGGTGTGAAGAAGTGAGCCAACTCCCAGAATGATTTACCCGTGGGAGCGAGCTTGCTCGCGAAGGGGACTGAGCATCCAGAAAATCTCGCTCAGCCTGAACACCGCCTTCGCGAGCAAGCTCGCTCCCACAGATCCCATCTGACAGCTAAGTATCATTCATCAAGACGAAAACAGCTCCAGCTGCTCATGCGCCCCACGCAAATCCTGCAGACGCACACCAATCCCCAACAGCCGCACCGGCTTACCACCCCGGGCAAATGCCTGGGTCAGCAGTTGCTCGAAACTTTCCAGATCACGGCCCGCACCCGATTGCTCAAGGGTCGTCTGGGTAAAATCGTGGAACTTCACTTTGACGAATGGCTTGCCCGGTCGATATTGCCCGTCCATCCGCGCCACCCGACCACTGAGTGTTTCCAGCAACTCAGGGAGCTTCTCAAGACAGCTCGCCAAATCCGGCAAGTCAGTATCGTAGGTATTTTCCACGCTCACCGACTGCCGCCGACTGTCATTCTGCACAGGGCGATCATCAATGCCCCGGGCCAGACCCCACAGGCGCTCTCCGAACGAGCCGAACTCTCGCACCAGCGCGAGCTTCTTCCAGCCCAGTAAATCCGTGCAACTGACGATGCCCAGCTTGCCCAATTTGTCTGCGGTGACTTTGCCGACGCCATGCAGCTTGCTCACCGGTAACTGCGCAACGAAGTCTTCGACCTGATTCGGAGTAATGACGAACAGCCCATTAGGTTTTTTCCAGTCGCTGGCGATTTTTGCCAGAAATTTATTCGGGGCCACGCCCGCCGAAACGGTGATATGCAATTGATTGGACACACGACGGCGGATGTCCTGAGCGATACGTGTGGCGCTGCCATCGAAGTGGCTGGCCTCAGAGACATCGAGGAACGCTTCATCCAGGGATAAAGGCTCGATCAGATCCGTGTAATCGCGAAAGATGGTCTGAATCTCTCGGGATGCTTCTTTATAGGCATCCATGCGCGGCTTGACGATGGCGAGATCCGGGCAGAGCTTCAATGCATGGCGGGAGGACATCGCCGAACGCACACCATAAGCCCGGGCCTCATAGTTGCAGGTCGCGATCACACCGCGACGATCTGCTGAGCCACCGACGGCCAGCGGCTTGCCGGCCAATCGCGGGTCATCGCGCATTTCGATGGCTGCATAGAAGCAGTCACAGTCGACATGGATGATTTTGCGCTGCGTCATGAAGGGCGTTTTGCGAGAGGAGTGGTCGGCCAGTATCTCATTCGCGCCAGGAAGTGGCATCTCATGATGTGAGAAAGCGTCATGGAGCAAATAGGAATTTGCTCTCAGTAAATACTGAAATATCGCCGCATAGCCCCGCCCCGTATGGGCCAAACGACTGTTTGCCGCACATTTGGAGAGCTAAGCACTTGAAGGAAAAGCGTTTTTTCTGAATTAGCAATTGACAGGCCAGCAATGCTCTGTAGAATGCCGACACACAGACGCGGGATGGAGCAGTCTGGTAGCTCGTCGGGCTCATAACCCGAAGGTCGTCGGTTCAAATCCGGCTCCCGCAACCAAACATCAAAAAAGGCTACTCGAAAGAGTGGCCTTTTTTGTGCGTGTGGGTTTTGCACCTTTATATGGGAACGTGATTGCCCGCGATGACGTCCGCATAGGCGACAAATATGCAGGCTTTAAAATCCCATCGCGGGCAAGCGCGCTCGTACAGAGTCCGAGTGCAGCCAACGGAATCGAGCAGGTCGGAAAAATCTCAACGAAGCCCACCACTTAGATCTCCACCCCATCAATCACCGTTTATTTTCCTGCTTTCTGGATTAAAGGTTGACACCTCGGCGTTGCGCTGTAGAATGCCGCCACACAGACGCGGGATGGAGCAGTCTGGTAGCTCGTCGGGCTCATAACCCGAAGGTCGTCGGTTCAAATCCGGCTCCCGCAACCAAACATCAAAGAAGGCTACTCGAAAGAGTGGCCTTTTTTGTGCCTGCAAGAAAATCCCTTTTCACGCCGTCAACCCATTGTCCATCAACGCAATTTTCGTAGAGGCTGCCGTTCAATCGTCACGCCTTGTAACGTAATATTACAAAGCCCGACAGTTTTGTTACAGCCTGCCGATAGTAAGGGGTAGCTGAACTGCTCCTGAACGGTTACACAAACGCATCTGCTCCATTCGCTCGTTAGACGTTGACGCGCTAACATCTCGAAATATTTTCTGCGTAGGGATTGGTAACTTGGCTGTATACCTCCATTCTGTCCCGCACGATCCAAGGAGTGATTGATGCGCGACAACCCGTCAGACACCAATGAAGCAGTTACGGCAACTCAACCCATCCAACCTGCCCGCCTCCAGTGGCTCGAGCTGTTGAGCAAATATCGCCAACCCATCGGGCTGGGCGTGACGTTGCTGCTATTTGCGATCGCGCTGATTGCCTGCCGACACATGCTGAGCGAGCTTGATCTGTATGCATTGCATGACTCGCTGCTAAGTGTGCCCCTACCTTCTTTGGCAGGTGCGCTGCTGGCCACGGCGATAGGCTTCGTGATTCTGCTGGGCTATGAGTGGTCAGCCAGCCGTTACGCCAATGTGAATCTGCCAAACAAGACGCTGGCAATGGGCGGTTTTACCGCGTTCGCTATCGGTAACGCGGTCGGGCTGTCGATGTTGTCCGGCGGCTCGGTGCGCTATCGGCTGTATTCGCGAAAGGGCGTCGGCGCAGTAGAAGTCGCACGCATGACGCTGTTCGCCAGCCTTTCATTAGGCTGCGCGCTGCCACCACTGGCTGCACTGGCCACGTTGAGCAATCTGTCAGGCGCCTCGCTGGCGCTGCACCTGCCTATAAAGATGCTGGCGATTATCGCCATCGCCGTTCTGCTATTAACTGGCCTGCTGGCGGTCGCTATTTATCGTCGTCGGCTACCGGAACAGACCATCCCGCATACGCTGCTGGTTCGCGCCGGACGCCGCACCTTGCGTCTTCCTGGCTTGCGCCTGACCCTCATGCAACTGGTGATCACGGCACTCGATGTCGCAGCGGCCGCCACCGTACTTTATCTGCTGCTGCCCCAGTCGCCGCCTTTTGGCGCATTCCTGCTGGTCTACCTGCTTGCGCTGGCAGCTGGCGTACTTAGCCATGTCCCTGGCGGCGTCGGAGTTTTCGAGGCGATTCTGCTTGCTGCATTCGCCAACGAACTGGGTGCCGCGCCGCTGGCTGCGGCGCTGTTGCTGTATCGCCTTATCTACGTCGTACTGCCGCTATTGCTGGCGTGTCTGACGCTGTTGTTTACCGAAGGCCAGCGCTTGTTGCCCACCAAGCAGGCGATGCGCGTGGCTTCGGGTCTGGCGGCGCCGATCCTGGCGTTGCTGGTGTTTCTCTCGGGCGTAGTCCTGCTGTTTTCCGGCGCAACCCCTGAAATAGATACGCGCATTGAAGACCTTGGCTTCCTGATACCACACCGTCTGATCGATCTTTCGCACTTTGGCGCCAGCCTCATCGGCGTACTGTGCCTGCTGCTGGCTCAGGGTCTGCGCCGCCGCCTGTCCGCCGCCTGGATGCTGACGGTGATTCTGCTGCTCGCGGGTGCGGCGCTGTCGATGCTTAAAGGCTTCGACTATGAAGAAGCCACGCTGCTGATCCTGACGGCGGGACTGCTGGCGCTTTTCCGTCGCTCGTTCTACCGCCCTAGCCGCTTGCTGGAATTGCCCTTCTCCCCCCTCTACTTGGTGGCCAGCCTCTGCGTGCTCGGTGCTTCGTTCTGGCTGCTGTTGTTTGCCTATCAAGACGTGCCCTACAGCCATCAGCTCTGGTGGCAGTTCACGCTGGATGCCGATGCCCCGCGTGGGTTGCGCTCTGCACTGGGCAGTGCCGTGCTGCTGGTGATCGTTTCGCTGACCTGGTTGTTGCGCACTGCCCGACCGGTCATCAAGCTGCCGGATGCCGCTGAATTGGCAAAGGCTGCCGAAATCGTCAATGCCTCGTCCCAGCCGGACGGCGGCCTGGTGCTCACCGGTGACAAAGCGGTGCTGCTGCACCCGAGCGGCAATGCGTTTCTGATGTACGCCCATCGCGGACGCAGTCTCGTGGCGCTCTACGACCCTATCGGCCCGACGCAACAACGCGCCGAACTGATCTGGCAATTTCGTGACCTGTGCGACGTGCACCACGCCCGCCCCGTGTTCTATCAGGTGCGTGCGGAAAATCTGCCGTTCTACATGGACATCGGCCTGACCGCGATCAAGCTCGGTGAAGAAGCCCGGGTGGATCTGCGGCGCTTCGACATCGAAGCCAAAGGCAAGGAGATGAAGGATCTGCGCTACACCTGGAATCGGGGTGGACGCGACGGTCTTTCGCTGGAGATCTATGAGGTAGGTCAGGCACCGCTGGATGAGCTGAAAGTTATCTCGGACGCTTGGCTTACCGGCAAGAACGTACGCGAGAAGGGCTTTTCCCTGGGCCGTTTCAGCCCCGAATACCTCAAGCACTTCCGCATCGCGATCATCCACTTCGAAGGCAAGCCGGTGGCCTTTGCCAACTTACTGGAGACATCGCGTCATGATCTCGCCAGCCTGGACCTGATGCGTGCTCACCCCGACGCACCCAAACTGACCATGGAATTCATGATGGTCGGGCTGATTCTGTATTACAAACAGCACGGCTACGAGCGCTTCAGCCTTGGCATGGTGCCGTTGTCTGGCTTGCAACCGCGTCGGGGCGCCCCTCTGACCCAGCGTCTGGGTTCGATGGTCTTCCGTCGTGGCGAGCAGCTCTATAACTTCCAGGGCCTGCGACGCTTTAAAGATAAATTCCAGCCTGACTGGGAACCTCGTTATATGGCCGTGCCTGCCGGACTCGATCCGCTTGTGGCACTGGCTGACACCGCCGCCCTGATTGCAGGCGGCCTGACTGGATTGGTGAAACGCTGATGATTCATCGCTACAGGCGCATTTTGCTCGCAGCACTGTTTATTGTTTTGGCTTTGGCTCTAGGGGTATGGCTATGGAGCCGCCCCGCTCCACCGGCTACCCTTGAGCGCTCGTCACTGGACGATGGCTCGGCGCTGATCAGCGTGACACCGGGCAGCAGGACCAAAGTGCAGGTCGCCCTCGCAGTGACCGCAGAGGACCTTCTTTCCGACAAACAACTGCTGGCGCTGAGCCAGGACGCTTCGGCGCGGATCATTCAGGTGGTACTGCCCAAGGATAATTGCGTCTTGCAGCAGGAAACTTTCAAGAATGCTCTGAGCAAGCTGGACGGTGCGCCTACAGTCGTAGCCGGTATCGGCCCTGGTGCAACCCTGGCCTGGCGCTGGCTTGCCGGGCAGGAGAACGACAAGGCCGAAGCCATTTCAGTCGGTTTCTACATGGAACAGCCTTCACAACCGGTCAAGGCGCTCGATCCGGACGAAACGCCGCCGGTGATCTGCGATGTGGCGCTGCCGCAAAGCGCTCCGCACGGGCACTGGACGGTGGCGTGGAACGATTTCCCTGACGATGAGCCCGCCACTTTTGTGCGCAACCAGGCCAACGCCGAGACCAGCATCAGCGATTACGACATCAAACTGCCGCAAGTCCTCAACAGTGAGTTGCGCAAAAAGCTGGTGGGCGATGACGACAAAGGTGGCGGCCTTGGCATTCCTGTCGTGGAAGTACCTTCTGCGCAACCTTCGGATACCGTGACGTTGTTTCTGTCCGGTGACGGCGGCTGGCGCGATCTCGACAAGGTGGTCGCCGGAGACATGGCTGGCATGGGCTATCCGGTGGTCGGCATCGACGTTTTGCGCTACTACTGGGAACACAAATCCCCTGAGCAGACCGCGACCGATCTGACTGAGCTGATGCAGCACTACCGGCAGAAATGGGGCACCAAGCGCTTCATCCTCGCTGGCTACTCGTTTGGTGCGGATGTTTTACCGGCTATCTATAACCGCCTCGCTCCCGAAGAGCAGGACAAGGTCGACGGCATGATCCTGCTGGCCTTTGCCCGCACTGGTAGCTTCGAGATCCGAGTCGATGGCTGGCTGGGTGCGGCAGGCAAAGACCTGCAAACCGGCCCGGAAATGGCCAAATTGCCTGCCGCGAAGGTGCTGTGTGTCTACGGCGTTGAAGAGATCAAAGAAAGTGGCTGCACCGACACCACCGCAGTCGGCGAGAAACTGCAGCTGCCCGGTGGTCACCACTTCGACGAGAACTACCCGGCGCTGGCCAAGCGCTTGATTGCGTTCATTGACAAGCGCAAGGCTGTGGCGCAGTAAGCGAATTTAGTCAGGCGCAAAAAAAAATCCCCGTGAGCTGTGAGGCTGGCGGGGATTTTTTGTTAATGACCATCAGAAATAGCGGTGCTCTTATCGCGGGCAAGCCTCGCTCCCACATGAGATTGCATTCCCCCTGTGGGAGCGGTGCTTGCCCGCGATAGGGTCACCGCGCATTCGTGACTCACCATCACTACATCTCCACCTGCGTCCCCAACTCAATCACCCGGTTAAACGGCAGCTTGAAGAACCGCAGATTGCCGTTGGCATTCCTCAGCATGAAGGCGAACAACGCTTCACGCCAACGCGCCATACCGACCATCTTCGAAGGGATGACCGTTTCGCGACTCAGGAAATACGTCGTGCGCATCGGGTTGAAATCCAACTCCTTGAGGTGACACAGGGCCAGCGCCGCTGGCACGTCCGGCTCATCGATGAAACCGAAGTGCAGGATCACCCTGTAGAAGCCTTCACCGTACACCTCCACTTCAAAGCGCTGCTGCGCCGGGACCCGCGGTGTGTCTTCGTAGACGACCGTGAGCAATACCACCTGTTCGTGCAGCACCTGGTTGTGCAGCATGTTGTGCAGCAACGCGTGGGGTACCGCATCAGACCGGGCGGTCAAGAATACTGCCGTGCCCTGAACCCGATGCGGCGGCTGAACACTGATGCTGCTGATAAAGATCGGCAACGGCAGCCCGCCTTCATCGATCCGCTCCACCAACAGCTGCTTGCCGCGCTTCCAGGTCGTCATCAGGATGAACAGCACCACGCCTGCGATTACTGGAAATGCACCACCCTGCACAACCTTCGGAACGTTGGCGGCAAAGAACAGGCTGTCGACGAACAACAGACACAGCAGCAGCGGCACTGCCAGAAATGCCGGCCATTTCCACAGCAGCAGCATCACCGACGACACCAGAATCGTGGTGCAGAACATGGTCCCGGTGACCGCGACGCCATAAGCCGAGGCCAGCGCGCCAGAGGACTCGAACCCCAGCACCAGCAGAATCACACCGACCATCAGCGACCAGTTCACGGCGCCGATGTAGATCTGGCCCTGCGCATCGCTGGACGTGTGCTGAATGTGCATGCGCGGGATGTAACCGAGCTGAATCGCCTGCAGTGTCATGGAGAACGCGCCCGAGATGACAGCCTGCGAGGCAATCACTGTGGCCAGCGTCGACAAACCAACCAACGGCAGGAGCGCCCAGCTCGGTGCCAGCAAGTAGAACGGGTTGCGCGCGGCCTCGGGGTTTTCCAGCACCAGAGCGCCCTGGCCAAAGTAGTTGAGCACCAGCGCCGGCAATACCAGCCCGAACCAGGCGCGAGCGATGGGCTTTCTGCCAAAGTGCCCCATATCAGCGTAGAGCGCCTCGGCGCCGGTCAAGGCCAGCACCACTGCGCCCAGAATCGCGACACCGATCCCTGGATGCACGATGAAGAAGCGCACCGCCCACAGCGGATTCATCGCGTGAAGCACTTCAGGCTGGCGAAGGATTCCATGAATACCCAGCAAGCCAAGCACCACAAACCAGGTCACCATGACAGGGCCGAAGAGCACACCAATACGCGCCGTACCGTGACGCTGAATCAGAAACAGCGCCACCAGCACTACCAACGCCATGGGCACGACCCAGTGCTCGATACCATCAAAGGCCAATTCAAGGCCCTCCATGGCCGAGAGCACCGAGATCGCCGGAGTGATCATGCTGTCGCCATAGAACAACGCCGCCCCGAACAGACCGAACACCACCATGGTCATTTGCAGTTTCGGGTGTTTGGCCGATGCTCGCCGGGCCAGTGCCGTGAGGGCCATGATGCCGCCCTCGCCCTGGTTGTCGGCACGCAGAATGAACACCATGTACTTGAACGAGACCACCCAGATCAACGACCAGAAAATCAGCGACAGGATGCCGAGCACGGCGTCGTGAGTGACGTCCACGCCATAACCGCCCTGAAACACTTCTTTAAGGGTGTAAAGCGGGCTGGTACCGATATCGCCATACACCACACCCACTGCCGCCATCAATAGTGCGAGCGGTTTTGCCGCCTGATGCCCGGTATCAGCCTGACTGCTTGCTTGACTCATCTACAACTCCTGAAACCTGGGCGTGCGCTGCAAAACATGCTGATGCTTTGAGTCGCCAATATGTAATGCGTGCCCCTGAGCGGGGTGATAACGGACATATTCTGTAACGGCGCGAAGCATAGCGCAGCACTCGTCGTAATTCTCTGTATAACGCTGGTCAATCGCCGGGCTGATCGCTAGAATTGCGCACTTTTTGATCAGAGGCGCAGGAAAGCGCCCGACAGGTGCCACGGCCGATTGCCGATGCATCTAATCACGCCGAGGTTAGCCAATGTCCACCGTCACCACGCCATCCGCCCCAAAGGTAGGATTCGTCAGTCTGGGTTGCCCAAAAGCCTTGGTTGACTCCGAGCGCATCCTCACCCAACTGCGCATGGAAGGCTATGAAGTCGTCGCGACCTATCAGGACGCAGACGTCGTCGTGGTCAATACCTGCGGTTTCATTGATGCCGCCAAGGCCGAATCCCTGGAAGTGATCGGCGACGCGATCAAAGAAAACGGCAAGGTGATCGTCACCGGCTGCATGGGCGTTGATGAAAGCGTCATTCGTGAAGTTCACCCGAGCGTGCTGTCCGTCACCGGCCCGCAGCAGTATGAACAGGTGGTCAACGCCGTTCACGATGCCGCGCCACCCAATCTGGATCACAACCCGCTGATCGATCTGGTGCCGCCACAAGGCGTCAAGCTGACTCCGCGTCATTACGCGTACCTGAAAATTTCCGAAGGCTGCAATCACAGCTGCAGTTTCTGCATCATCCCGTCCATGCGCGGCAAGCTGGTCAGCCGCCCGGTGGGTGATGTACTCGACGAGGCCCAGCGCCTGGTCAAGTCCGGCGTTAAAGAATTGCTGGTGATCTCACAGGACACCAGCGCTTACGGCGTCGACGTCAAGTACCGCACTGGTTTCTGGAACGGTGCGCCGGTCAAGACCCGTATGACCGAGCTGTGCCAGGCCCTAAGCTCTCTGGGTGTCTGGGTGCGTCTGCACTACGTTTATCCTTATCCGCACGTCGACGAGCTGATTCCATTGATGGCTGCCGGGAAAATCCTGCCGTATCTGGATATCCCGTTCCAGCACGCCAGCCCGAAGATTCTCAAGCTGATGAAGCGCCCGGCGTTCGAAGACAAGACGCTGGCTCGCATCAAGAACTGGCGCGAGCAATGCCCGGACCTGATCATCCGCTCGACCTTCATTGTTGGCTTCCCTGGCGAAACCGAAGAAGACTTTCAGTACCTGCTGGAATGGCTAACCGAAGCACAACTGGACCGCGTCGGCTGCTTCCAGTACTCGCCTGTCGAAGGCGCGCCTGCCAACCTGCTGGACGCGGCTATTGTTCCTGACGACATCAAGCAGGACCGCTGGGATCGCTTTATGGCCCACCAGCAAGCCATCAGCGCGGCGCGTCTGCAAATGCGCATTGGCCGGGAGATCGAAGTACTGATCGATGAAGTCGACGAACAGGGCGCTGTCGGCCGCTGCTTCTTCGATGCGCCGGAAATCGACGGTAACGTGTTCATCGGCCTGGAAGAAAACAGCACCATCAAGCCAGGCGACAAGATCATGTGCCGGGTGACCGACGCGGATGAATACGACCTGTGGGCGGAAATCATCTGATCGCTTGAGATCGGCGCCTTATAAATAGCCCTGCCCTTCAAACGGCGGGGCTTTTTATGAGTCGAACGCAGTGCCGACAATCCTTTGCACAGCGGCCAGACGGAGCCAAGCCTCATGCAGGCGATATCCACACCTTATAAGGACGAATACCCCCAGTTGACTCAGGTGTGGGAAAACTCAGTCCGCGCCACCCATGACTTCCTTCCCGACTCGTACATCAAGAGGCTCAAGAGCCTGCTGCTGTCGAGATACCTGGGCACGGTTACGCTGTTCTGCACCCGCGATGAACAGCTGAACATCACCGGCTTTGCAGGGGTCACGCTGGGCAAGCTGGAGATGCTGTTTGTCGATCCGGCCTGGCGAGGCCAGGGTTTGGGCAAAACCTTACTCGCCCATAGTGTGAATAACTTCGGCATCAGAGAACTGGACGTCAACGAGCAAAACACGCAGGCGCTGGGTTTCTACCTCAAACAGGGTTTCGAAGTAAAAAGCCGCTCGGACGTTGACGGGCTGGGGCAGCCGTACCCGATGTTGAGGATGCGGTTAAAACGACGCGGACATCTGTAGGAGCGCGCTTGCCCGCGATAGCGTTGGGTCAGTCGACACACGTATTGACTGCCTCACCGCTATCGCGGGCAAGCGCGCTCCTACAGGTAATCACCGGTCCCACTCCAAAAGGTGACGGCACTGATTACCATCCATTTGCAATGTTGCCGCGATTAACCGGGCGGGCACGGGTACAATGTCGGCCTTTCTCTCAAGTAACGGCTGTTTGTCATGTCAGAACCCATCCGCCTCTCCAAACGCCTTATCGAGCTGACCGGGTGCTCCCGTCGCGAGGCCGAGCTGTTCATCGAAGGCGGCTGGGTCACGGTAGACGGCCAGGTGATCGACGAGCCGCAGTTCAAGGTCGACACGCAGACCGTCGTCCTCGATCCCCAGGCCAAGGCTGATACGCCGGAGCCCGTGACGATCATCTTTCACAAACCTGCGGACCTCAGCGAAGCCGATGCTCTGGCTTTGATTACGCCTGCGACCCTCTCCGAGGAGCACAGCTTCGGTAAGCGCCCGCTCAAAGGGCACTTCCTGCGCCTTGAGCCGATCTCGACCCTGCAGGCCAATGCCAGCGGGCTGATGGTATTCAGCCAGGACTGGAAGATCCTTCGCAAGTTGACTGACGATCGCAGCAAGATCGAACAGGAATACGTAGTGGAGATTTCCGGAGACATGGTCGCCCATGGCCTCAATCGCCTGAACCACGGCCTGACCTACAAGGGCAAGGAATTGCCCGCCGTCAAAGCCAGCTGGCAGAACGAAAACCGCCTGCGCTTTGCCATGAAAAACCCGCAGCCCGGCATCATCGCCCAGCTCTGCGAAGCCGTCGGCCTGAAGATCGTGGCTGTGCGCCGCATCCGCATTGGCGGGGTTTCCATGGGCAAGATGCCGGAAGGCCAATGGCGCTACATGACTTCCAAAGAGAAGTTCTAATTCAGTTCAGAGCCGCCCGAAATTCGGTCGGCATGACCCCCGCCTTACCAGGATTTATGCATCATGATGAACAACGACGTACTGCGCAGCGTGCGCTACATGCTCGATATCAGCGACGGCAAGATTGTCGACATCACCAAACTCGGTGGTCTTGAAATCACCAAAGCCGACGTGATTGCTTTCACCAAGAAAGAAGACGAAGAAGGCTATCTGAACTGCAGCGATGAAATCATGGCGCATTTCCTCGACGGCCTGGTGATCTTCAAGCGCGGCAAAGACGATAGCCGCGCCCCGCAGCCGATTGAGCTGCCGGTCACCAACAACACGGTACTGAAAAAGCTGCGTGTGGCCTTCGAGCTGAAAGAAGAAGACATGCACGCCATCCTCAAGTCGGTGGAGTTTCCGGTCTCCAAGCCCGAGCTGAGCGCGCTGTTCCGCAAATTCGGCCACAGCAACTACCGCACCTGCGGCGATCAATTGCTGCGCAATTTCCTCAAAGGCCTGACCTTGCGGGTTCGCGGCTAATCCTGCGCAACTCTAGGTGGGAGCGAGCTTGCTCGCGAAGAGGCCAGTACAAGCAAAACATTTCTTGAATCTGGACTAAAGCCTTCGCAAGCAAGCTTGCCCCCACAGGAGCGCATACTCCTGAGCGCCTCTCATGCCTGACTCCTACAACGTCTCCCCCATCGGCTTCGTTCGCTCCTGCTTCAAGGAGAAGTTCGCCATCCCGCGCCAGCCGCAACTGGCCCCCGCCGCCCGTGGCGTGCTTGAACTGGTGGCGCCTTTTGATCACCCGGATGCCGTGCAAGGCCTGGAGCAGGTCAGCCATGTCTGGTTGTTGTTCCTGTTCCACCTGGCACTGGAAGACAAGCCCCGCTTGAAGGTCCGTCCTCCGCGCCTGGGGGGCAATCAATCCATGGGGGTCTTCGCTACGCGCGCCACCCACCGCCCTAACGGCATCGGCCAATCAGTGGTCAAGCTGGACAAGGTGGAACCGGGGCGCCTGTATCTTTCAGGCATCGACCTGCTGGACGGCACCCCAGTGTTGGATATCAAGCCCTACGTGCCTTATGCAGACAGCGTAGCGGCCGCGACTAACCAGATTGCCAGTGCCGCACCCGACTTGATCCCGGTGAGCTGGGAGCCCGCCGCCCTCGCCCAGGCTCATGAACACGGCCTGCGCCTGCAAGAGCCATTGGTTGAGCTGATCGAACAATGCCTGGCTCAGGACCCGCGCCCTGCTTATCAGACGCCCACCCCGGAACGCCGCTACGGCGCGCAATTCTGGGACCTGGATGTACGCTGGCATTACCCGCAACCGGGGATGATCAAAGTGTTGGAAGTGGTTGTCGCCGGTAGCTGAACGTCCGACGAATCTTCGCCCACAAAAAAACCGCCTGGTCCGTGACCCCCAGGCGGTTTTTTTGTTACGAGGGTGGCATGTGCAGAACACACGCTACCTGTAAATCAGCGCTTACTTCTCGACGAATGCACGCTCGATCAAGTAATCGCCCGGCTCACGCATGCGTGGCGAAACCGTCAGGCCGAAGCTATTCAGCACTTCGCTGGTCTCGTCGAGCATGCTCGGGCTACCGCACAACATCGCGCGGTCGTCCTGAGGGTTGATCGGTGGCAGACCGATGTCGCTGAACAGCTTGCCGCTGCGCATCAAATCAGTCAGACGGCCTTCATTCTCGAAAGGCTCACGGGTAACCGTTGGGTAGTAGATCAGCTTGTCGCGCAGGGCTTCGCCAAAGAACTCGTTCTGTGGCAGATGCTCGGTGATGAATTCGCGGTAGGCGACCTCATTCACATAACGCACGCCGTGGCAGAGGATGACTTTTTCGAAACGCTCGTAGGTTTCTGGGTCCTGAATCACGCTCATGAAGGGAGCCAGACCAGTACCGGTGCTGAGCAGGTAAAGATGCTTGCCCGGCTTGAGGTCGTCCAGCACCAGCGTGCCCGTAGGCTTCTTGCTGATGATGATCTCGTCGCCTTCTTTCAAGTGCTGCAATTGCGAGGTCAGTGGACCATCCGGCACTTTGATGCTGAAAAATTCGAGATGCTCTTCCCAGTTCGGGCTGGCAATCGAGTAGGCACGCATGAGCGGGCGCCCGTTGGGCTGCTGCAGACCGATCATCACGAACTGACCGTTCTCGAAACGCAGACCTGGATCGCGGGTGCACTTGAAACTGAACAACGTGTCGTTCCAGTGATGGACGCTGAGGACACGCTCGTGGTTCATGTTGCTCATTTACGTGGAAACTCCTGAGATTCGCTTGCGCCGGGGTAGGAGCGCTATTGCGCGGTATTCTAGTGGCAAGCACAATATCTGTTAAATGGATTATCAAGATATAGGTTATCGGTTATATAGATATGCGATTTACTCTTCGTCAACTTCAGGTTTTTGTCGCCGTCGCCCAACAGGAAAGCGTTTCCCGGGCGGCGGTTCTGCTTTCTCTGTCGCAATCGGCGGCGAGCACATCCATTACCGAACTGGAGCGCCAATCCAGCTGCCAGCTGTTTGATCGTGCGGGCAAGCGCTTGAGCCTCAACGCCACGGGCCGACAACTGCTGCCGCAGGCTGTTGCTCTTCTGGATCAGGCCAAGGAGATTGAGGATTTGCTCAATGGCAAGTCCGGTTTCGGCTCGCTGGCGGTGGGTGCAACCCTGACCATCGGCAATTATCTGGCAACACTGCTGATCGGCAGTTTCATGCAGCGTCACCCGGAAAGTCAGGTCAAGCTGCACGTGCAGAACACTGAGCATATTGTGCAGCAAGTCGCCCATTACGAAATTGATCTGGGTCTGATCGAAGGTGACTGCACCCATGCGGATATCGAAGTCCAGCGCTGGGTTGAGGATGAGCTGGTGGTGTTCTGTGCACCTCAGCATCCATTGGCCAAACGCGGCCGCGCCACCCTCGATGAACTGACCCAGGAAGCGTGGATCCTGCGCGAACAAGGCTCTGGCACACGGCTGACCTTCGACCAGGCCATGCGCCATCACCGCAACGCGCTGAACGTGCGCCTTGAACTGGAACATACCGAAGCCATCAAGCGTGCCGTGGAGTCAGGTCTGGGCATCGGCTGTATCTCCCGCCTGGCGCTGCGCGACGCCATACGACGTGGCAGTCTGGTAGCGGTGGAGACCCCTGAACTGGACCTTTCACGGCAGTTTTATTTCATCTGGCATAAACAGAAATACCAGACCTCTGCCATGCGCGAGTTTCTCGATCTGTGCCGCTCACTGACCGCCGACGTTCAGCGCAGCGACGAAATCGTACTGCCTAGCATGTATTAGGGCGTTGACAGACAAGCGGATTCAGCCGAGCAGAATCAAGCCCCAAACCGCCGCGATCATGGTCAGGGAGACCATCTGAGCGGCGCTGCCCATATCCTTGGCGTTCTTGGACAGGGGGTGCAGGTCCAGAGAAATCCGGTCAATGGCGGCTTCCACCGCCGAGTTGAGCAGCTCGACAATCAACGCCAGCAAACACACGGCGATCAGCAACGCATGCTCACCCTTGCTGACATCGAACACGAAAGATAACGGGATGAGGACCACGTTAAGCAGAACCAGCTGGCGAAAGGCAGCTTCGCCTTTGAAAGCGGCTGACAGACCATCGAACGAGTAGCCGGCGGCGTTGAAGATGCGTTTCAGGCCGGTTTGGCCTTTGAAAGGTGACATAGATAGGCTGCTGCGCAAAAAAAGAAAGTGAACGCTAATCGAGAACAGGTCAAAAAAGCGTGAATGGAAGGTGTATCTCTGCCGCTTCAGTTTGGGGAAATCGATTCCAGCTGTTGCAGCAGTAGCGCAGCCTGAGTACGGGTGCGGACGCCCAGTTTGCGGAATATAGCCGTGACGTGGGCCTTGATCGTGGCCTCAGAAACGCTGAGTTCGTAAGCGATCTGCTTGTTCAGCAACCCTTCGCAGACCATAGTCAGCACCCGGAACTGCTGAGGAGTAAGGCTTGCCAGCCCGGCGCTTGCGGCTTTGGCTTCTGCAGAAACACTGATGGTTTCGCTGGCTTGAGGCGGCCACCAGACATCGCCCTCCAGAACCTTGCGCACCGCCAGCTGGATGGTTTCCAGCGGACTGGATTTGGGAATGAAGCCACTCGCACCGAATTCCCTGGACCTGACAACAATCGAAGCTTCTTCCTGGGCCGAAACCATCACCACGGGAATCTGCGGATATTGCCCCCGCAACAGCACCAGACCGGAAAACCCGTACGCCCCCGGCATATTCAAATCCAGCAGCACCAGATCCCAGTCAGCCTTCTCGGCCAGGCGGGTTTCCAGTTGGGCGATGCTTTCTACCTCTACCAGCCTTACATCGGGGCCGAGGCCGAGACTCAAGGCCTGATGCAACGCGCTACGAAACAGCGGGTGGTCATCGGCAATCAGGATTTCGTAGGTCATGGGGGTGATCCTGTTTTTGTAAGTGAGGGCCGATCCATTCGGCACTCAGCAAGGCATTGGCATCTGCCGGCAAATCTTGGTCGTTGACCTTTTATGCGGCGCCAGCATGCCCAGCGAATAGGGGGTGGTCAAGCATTACGCCGTGGACGTTGGCGAGCTTTATTGTGCGCTCATCCGCAGCCCATTTATTGGATAAAGCTACCAGTCAGAGAAAAGCCTTCAAATGGGTGTGCGAGGTGTCGTCCGGATCGACAGGATTCTGATACTTCGCGCCGAGATAGTGAGCGGTGAACACATCCAGGTAGGCGTCAAGGACGCCGCTTGCCTGGGTATCACCAGCCAGCTCCAGACACAGCGCAGCCACCTCGGCGGTACAGAAATGGTCATCGCGCTTGGATCGACGCAAGCGATAGCGCGACATTTGCTCGGACTCAAGGCTCAGCACCGGGAAGCGTTCCAGATAGGGGCTCTTGCGAAACATCTTGCGAGCCTCAGTCCAGGTGGCATCCAGCAGAATAAACAGCGGGCGCTTGCCCTCTACTTTCGCCACTTGGTTGACCACCCGCTCTGGAGCCACAAACTCCCCCGGGAAAACTATATAGGGCTGCCATTGCGGATCATTGAGCAATGCCAGTAGTTGCTCATCCACCTCAATCCGCGACCAGCCAAAGGCGTGCGTGTCTTTAATGACATCGGCAATCAGCCAGCCGGTATTGGTGGGTTTGAGCGGCTCTGTGTCATACATCAGCAGGCACATGCCCGAGTCAGCAACAACGCTTGGCTTCCAGGCGCACAAGCAATAACCGGGAATGACCCGACATTGATTGCAGCGCGGCGCGCGCGATCCACGAGCTATAAAGGGCTTGGTACTTTGCGCCAGACGACGGTCGCGCAGGCGGGAAACGGCGTGGCTCATGAGAGCGACCGCCGATGAGAGGAAAGCGTGAGCACTGCAGTAACTCGGAAGGACTGAAAGTCTGCGCAGTTTACCAGAGCCGCGTCGCCAGCGGCCTGCGCTGTGCGGGCATGAATCGCTTTCGTCGGAACTCGTCTTTATACTTCACGACTATTGAGCGACTTCGATTTTACGAGCCAGGTCCAGCGCGCCGCGTTGTGAACATACTTTCAAGTTACCGGTCCAAGGGCCAGTCACCGAATCAGGAGAATTTAATGCTGCGCCTTATCGTCCCTACCCTTACGCTGCTGCTCGTCACCCCATTCTGCGCCCAAGCGGCGTCGAAGCAAGAGTTTGAACTGAGCAAAATGCTTGAACAAGTCGCGAAGGAAAGCAGCGTCGGTACTCCGCGGGCGATCAACGAAGATATTCTCGACCAGGGTTACACGGTTGAAGGCAACCAGTTGATCAATCACCTGAGCGTACAATCCGGCCAGGCCCAACAGATGCGTTCCAATCCTGATGCCGTGCGCAATCAGCTGGGCAACAGTGTTTGCCACAATAATGGCTATCGCCAGTTGATGACCAAAGGCGCGGTGCTCAAGTATCAATTCACCGAATACAAAACCAACCGCCCGGTTGCCGTGCAAGTGTTCAAGGCGGGCGATTGTTCGGTTAAGAAGAAGTAAGACTTAACATCAGGACCTGTAGGAGCTGCCGAAGGCTGCGAAAGCGCCATATCTGGCAGCCCGCCATTCGCAGCCTTCGGCAGCTCCTACAAAATCCATGCGCCACAGAAATACCGATGCGTTACACAACCGTTGCCAGTTCGAAGTAGGCTAGGCACATTAACGCATCGGAATAAGTGTCACGCTTCAGACAACACAGCAGGCTGAAGCGGTCACGCATGGAGAAGCCTTTAATGCCTTATGTGCCCAACGACCATCTATCTCAACACTTCCAGAGCAACGGGATTGACCTCACCAAGGTCGAAGAACAGATCAATCTGGTAGCCCCCAACAGTCCAAATTTTCCGCTCTATCGCGACATGATGCTGACCGTGTTGCGCATGGCTCAGGACGACCGCAATCGCTGGAACGCCAAGATCACCCTGCAAGCCTTGCGGGAGCTGGACAATGCCTTTCGCGTCCTGGAGCAGTTCAGGGATCGGCGCAAGGTCACAGTATTCGGTTCCGCACGCACACCTGTGGAGCATCCGCTCTATGCATTGGCCAAAGAGTTGGGCGGATTACTGGCTCAAGCTGATCTGATGGTCATCACCGGCGCAGGCGGCGGCATCATGGCAGCGGCTCATGAAGGCGCCGGGCTGGAGCACAGCCTGGGCTTCAATATCACCCTGCCGTTCGAACAACACGCCAACCCTACCGTAGAAGGGACTGGCAACCTGCTTCCCTTCCACTTCTTCTTCACGCGCAAGCTGTTCTTCGTCAAGGAAGCCGATGCACTCGTCCTGTGCCCCGGTGGCTTCGGCACGCTGGATGAAGCCCTGGAAGTGTTGACCCTGATCCAGACCGGTAAAAGCCCACTGGTACCCATCGTGCTATTGGATGTCCCGGGCGGGAGTTTCTGGCAGGGCGCGCTGGACTTCATCAAGCATCAGCTGGAGGACAACCGCTATATTTTGCCTAACGACATGAAGCTGCTTCGGTTGGTCCATAGCGCGGAAGCTGCGGTCGAAGAGATTCATCAGTTTTACAGCAACTTCCATTCAAGCCGCTGGCTCAAGAACAAATTCATCATTCGCATGCATCGTCCCCTTACCCACAAAGCCGTTGAGCATATGCAAGGGGCCTTCGCCGATCTGTGCCTGACTGAGGACTTTCAGCAGCACACTTATCAGGGAGAGGAACATGAAGCAGAGTTCAGCCATCTGACGCGCTTGGCATTCAGCTTCAGCGGGCGTGATCAAGGGCGGTTGCGGGAGTTGGTGGATTACATCAATTTGCCGGAAAACCAGTTGCAGCCTCATGCCAAATCAGCAGCTCCAGTTGCTGAAGCCTCAAAAGCTACCTGATAGTCAGTCGTCGTCACCACGGCCGCTCAACAAGCGGCCGATCATGTCCATCGGATAACCGCGATAGCTCAGAAAGCGACCTTGCTTTGCTCGTTCACGGGCATCAACAGGCAAATGCCCCGCGAACTTGCGCTCCCAGGTTTCCTGCATTTTTTCCTGCCAGTTGAAACCACACTCCCGAATCGCTTGCTCAACTTCAGCGCGCTGCAATCCCCGTTGATTCAATTCCTCGCGAATACGCGCAGGGCCATAGCCCGAGCGTGCGCGGTAAGAGACGAAACTTTCGAGGTAGCGGGCTTCAGAGAGCAACCCTTCTTCAACCAGACGGTCGAGGGCAGGTTCGATCAACTCAGGAGTTGCGCCGCGCTGACGCAGTTTGCGCGTCAGCTCGACACGACCGTGCTCGCGACGTGCGAGCAGGTCCATTGCGGTTCGCCTTACGGCGACAGGTGTATCCAGTACCGCTGACATGATCTATCAGATATCAACGTCAGCATCGGCCATGTCAGCAGCAGGCGCTGGTGCACGGGAGGCTTCGGACTTGGTATCAACACCCGGAGTCAGCAGTTTCTCGCGAATCATCTTCTCGAGCGTGGCACCCACTTCAGGGTTATCTGCCAAGAACTTGGCCGAGTTGGCTTTACCCTGACCGATCTTGCTGCCTTGGTAGCTGTACCAGGCGCCAGACTTCTCAACGAAACCGTGTAGCACGGCCAGGTCGATGATCTCGCCATTGAGGTAGATACCCTTGCCGTAAAGAATCTGGAACTCAGCCTGACGGAACGGCGGAGCCACCTTGTTCTTCACAACTTTGACGCGGGTTTCACTACCTACAACTTCGTCGCCTTCTTTAACTGCGCCTGTGCGGCGGATGTCCAGACGTACCGAAGCGTAGAACTTCAGGGCGTTACCACCAGTAGTGGTTTCCGGGCTGCCGAACATCACACCGATTTTCATACGGATCTGGTTGATGAAGATAACCAGGCAGTTCGCGTTCTTGATGTTACCGGTGATTTTACGCAGTGCCTGAGACATCAGACGAGCCTGCAGCCCGACGTGCATGTCGCCCATCTCACCTTCGATTTCAGCTTTTGGCACCAGAGCAGCCACGGAGTCGACCACGATCACGTCGATGGCGTTGGAGCGCACCAGCATGTCAGTGATTTCCAGTGCCTGTTCACCGGTATCCGGCTGCGAGACCAGCAGGTCGTCTACATTGACGCCCAGCTTGCCTGCGTATTCTGGATCGAGAGCGTGTTCAGCATCGACGAACGCGCAAGTTGCACCCATTTTCTGGGCCTGGGCAATAACCGAAAGCGTCAGCGTCGTTTTACCGGAAGATTCCGGACCGTAGATTTCAACGATCCGGCCTTTCGGCAGACCGCCAATACCCAGCGCGATGTCCAGACCCAGCGAACCGGTAGAGATAGAAGGAATCGCCTGGCGGTCATGGTCACCCATGCGCATTACGGCACCTTTACCGAATTGACGCTCGATCTGACCCAAGGCCGCAGCCAAGGCTTTCTTCTTGTTGTCGTCCATTGAAGTCCTCACGTAATCAAATTCAATTAGGGGCCTGATGGCCACAACACCTGTATAAGTAGACAGTATTATTCCACAGGGTTGCGCGCGCGCCTACCCCCGAGTTGGTATTTCTGCACAGACAAGCTCTATCAGCCCCTCTAGCGCGGCTTTTACCGTTTGTCGGCGTACCTCGTCACGATCCCCGGCGAACTGATATCGGCGTGAAACCTGGCGCTCACCCACACCCCAGCACACCCACACCGTACCCACCGGTTTCTCGACAGAACCACCGTCCGGGCCCGCCACGCCGCTGACGGCAACCGCGAACCGGGCGGCACTGTGAAGCTGAGCACCACGCACCATCGCCCGCACTACCTCCTCGCTCACCGCCCCGACGCTGATAAACAAATCTGCCGGGACTTGCAGCTGAAGGGTCTTCTGCCGATTGGAGTAGGTGACATAACCCGCTTCGAACCAGGTGGAACTGCCCGGTATCCGGGTGATCGCCTCGGCAATGCCGCCACCGGTGCAGGATTCTGCGGTAGTAACCTGGGCATTCACTCCTTGCAGATGCTTGCCCAGTTCTCCGGCAAGCCGGGTGATGTCATCCAAGGTGCTCTCCTCCAAATGCTTTCTGCGACGGGTGACAAACCATCACCGTACACGAGCGTATTTTGGGTGCAAGGCCAGGGCGGTCAGATTCATGACCGCCCTGGCTGAAAATAGTATTGAAGTCAGTGAGGTTTCTTTTTTGGGCAGTTAGGTTTCTTGATGGTTTCGACCGTTGTCTCTTTGGGTCGACGCCGGGCCTCCTCGATTGGAATGAAGCGCCCGCTTTCTGAATCTCTTGCGCGTTTACCAGCCATATAAAATTCCTTTTTTATAAGCCGCCCCGGTATGGGCGGCGACGTAGCAAAGTCTATACAGCGTTTGCCCGCCTGTGACCCGCTGGAAACCCTCGGTGACGATTCAGCCCCGTTGCAGCGGACCTGCACCCCCGAGTCGTGCGTGGTAATCTTGCGCCCATCGCAATATGCGCGCACGACGCCGCCTGGTACCTGCACAGGGTTCCGAGGCCTGCCTGCGACTTTGCCTCCCACTTCTCAAGAATTTGCCTAACTAACTGATGAATAAAGCAATTTCCGATCTATCCGCACACACCCCGATGATGCAGCAGTACTGGCGCCTGAAGAATCAGCACCCTGACCAGCTGATGTTCTATCGCATGGGCGACTTCTACGAAATCTTCTACGAAGATGCGAAGAAAGCCGCCAAGCTGCTGGACATCACCCTGACAGCGCGTGGGCAATCCGCCGGTCAGAGCATCCCCATGTGTGGCATTCCATACCATGCCGCCGAAGGCTATCTGGCCAAACTGGTCAAGCTGGGCGAGTCGGTGGTGATCTGCGAACAGGTCGGCGACCCTGCGACCAGTAAAGGTCCGGTCGACCGTCAGGTGGTACGTATCATCACCCCGGGCACCGTCAGCGACGAAGCCTTGCTCGATGAGCGCCGGGACAATCTGATCGCTGCAGTACTGGGCGACGAGCGTCTGTTTGGCCTGGCGGTGATGGACATCACCAGTGGCAATTTCAGCGTGCTGGAAATCAAGGGTTGGGAAAACCTTCTGGCCGAGCTTGAACGCATCAACCCTGTCGAATTGTTGATCCCGGATGACTGGCCACAGGGCCTGCCTGCAGAAAAGCGTCGTGGCTCACGTCGTCGCGCTCCCTGGGATTTCGAGCGGGACTCAGCCCTCAAAAGTCTTTGTCAGCAATTCTCCACCCAAGACCTGAAAGGCTTCGGCTGCGAGAACCTGACCCTGGCCATCGGCGCTGCTGGTTGCCTGCTGGGGTATGCCAAGGAAACCCAGCGCACCGCCCTGCCGCACTTACGCAGCCTGCGCCACGAGCGGCTCGATGATACGGTGATTCTCGACGCCGCCACCCGACGCAATCTGGAGCTGGACACCAACCTGGCCGGTGGTCGCGACAACACCCTGCAATCGGTGGTTGATCGCTGCCAGACAGCCATGGGGACGCGCCTGCTGACCCGCTGGCTCAATCGTCCGTTGCGCGATCTGACTGTTCTCAAGGCTCGGCAATCCTCGATCACTTGCCTGTTGGAGCGGTACCGCTTCGAGAGCCTGCAACCGCAGCTCAAGGAGATCGGTGACATCGAGCGCATTCTGGCGCGGATTGGCTTGCGAAATGCCCGGCCGCGGGATCTGGCCCGCTTGCGCGATGCGTTGAGCGCCCTGCCAGCGCTGCAAGTGGCGATGACAGAACTGGAAGCGCCGCATCTGCAACAGCTCGCTCAGACAGCGGGGGTTTATCCGCAACTGGCCGAGCTGCTGCAGCGGGCTGTCATTGATAACCCGCCCGCTGTCATCCGCGACGGCGGCGTGCTGAAAACGGGTTATGACGCCGAGCTCGACGAGCTGCAGTCCCTGAGCGAAAACGCCGGACAGTTTCTGATTGATCTGGAAGCCCGTGAAAAGGCCCGGACCGGTCTGGGCCATCTAAAAGTCGGCTACAACCGGATTCACGGCTACTTTATCGAACTGCCCAGCAAACAGGCTGAGCAGGCTCCGGCCGATTACATTCGCCGTCAGACTCTCAAGGGTGCCGAGCGCTTCATCACTCCGGAGTTGAAGGAGTTCGAAGACAAGGCGCTGTCGGCCAAAAGTCGCGCGCTGGCCCGGGAGAAGATGCTTTACGAAGCGCTACTGGAAGACCTGATCGGTCATCTCGCCCCGCTGCAGGACACCGCTTCAGCGCTGGCCGAGCTGGATGTGTTGAGCAATCTGGCAGAACGCGCGCTGAATCTGGATTTGAACTGCCCGCAATTCGTCGACGAGCCATGCATGCGCATCGACCAGGGTCGTCACCCGGTCGTCGAGCAGGTGCTGTCGTCGCCCTTTGTCGCCAACGACCTGGATCTGGATGACAAGACCCGCATGCTGGTGATCACCGGCCCGAACATGGGTGGTAAATCGACCTACATGCGCCAGACCGCGCTGATTGTGCTGCTTGCTCACATCGGCAGCTTCGTGCCCGCGGCTAGCTGCGAACTGTCGCTGGTGGACCGCATCTTCACCCGTATTGGTTCCAGTGACGATCTGGCCGGTGGTCGCTCGACCTTCATGGTGGAAATGAGTGAAACCGCCAATATTCTGCACAATGCGACGGATCGCAGCCTGGTGCTGATGGACGAAGTCGGACGCGGCACCAGTACCTTCGACGGTTTGTCCCTGGCCTGGGCTGCGGCAGAATGTCTCGCCCAGTTGCGCGCCTATACGCTGTTTGCAACTCACTACTTTGAGTTGACCGTGTTACCGGAAAGCGAGCCACTGGTGGCCAACGTACACCTCAATGCGACCGAACATAACGAACGCATCGTGTTTCTGCACCGGGTTTTGCCCGGGCCGGCAAGTCAGAGCTATGGCCTGGCAGTGGCCCAATTGGCGGGCGTTCCAGCCAGGGTGATTGGCCGCGCCAAGGAGCATTTGCAGCGCCTGGAAACCACCAGCCTGCCTCACGAGCAGCCACGATCCAAACCCGGCAAGCCCGCTGCCCCGATGCAAAGTGACCTGTTCGCCAGCCTGCCGCACCCGGTGCTTGAAGAGCTGTCCCGAGCAAAACTGGACGACATTACGCCTCGCCAGGCACTCGAGTTGTTATATGCACTGCAAACTCGGATCTAACGAGTTTGGTAACAAGCTGTTAGAATCCCGCGCGGTTTGAGATGCTGGCAGCTATTAGCCTGGCTGATCAGATAATCCGAGCCGCGTGAAAACTTAGCGAACCCAGGGTCGAACGCCGTGCTGTGCAGTCGCTCTGCATTCAGTACCGTTTACCTAATGCATGTGTTTTCACACGGCGCGGGAGACTTCCCGAACCCGGCAACCCTGAATGAAAGGGCTCTGCTGTTGCCGCCGCCTGAGGAGAGAATTAGAAATGACCTTCGTCGTCACCGACAACTGCATCAAGTGCAAATACACCGACTGCGTAGAAGTCTGTCCGGTGGACTGCTTCTACGAAGGCCCGAACTTCCTGGTGATTCACCCGGACGAGTGCATCGACTGTGCCCTCTGCGAGCCTGAATGCCCTGCCCAGGCCATTTTCTCGGAAGATGAAATCCCTGCAGGGATGGAAAACTTCATCGAGCTCAATGCCGAACTGGCGGACGTGTGGCCGAACATCACCGAGAAGAAAGACGCTCTGCCCGATGCAGCGGATTGGGATGGCAAACCAGGCAAAATCGCAGACCTGGAACGCTAAGCAAGACGCTTGCTCGAAAAAGGCCCTTCAAGGGCCTTTTTTAATGTCGTTTGTATAGCCGAGCCAGGTGCCGTTACACATTCCGCAGACGAAAAAAGGGGCGGTATGACCCGCCCCCCTTTTTTACTTAATCCCTCTATTCCTTTCTTTCATCGTCCTGATGAATCGCTTCCTGCGATGTCCTTGGCCCTCTTCCTTGATAGCCTGCGCCATTCCCTTGGCGCAGTTGTGATAGTAGTGATTTTCACGCGGAGAACAACCACCGAAAACCTTTCAAAAAATTCCAGCCCACGATCTGACGAAATAAATTAGTCATTAAGATCATAAGGTTAAGAATATTAACCTTGGTTAGAGGGCAATATTCTCCCTCAGTTTTAGCCAGAGCTTACAAAATGGGTAAGTAAAGGCCTACAGCCAAAATATCAAAATCACTGAACATCGCTCATGAGAACACCGCCGTGACATCGCTGGCCCTGTAATAGCAATCGGCGAATGAAAACAATTCAGGCGCGCACATAAAAACACCCCGGACCGGGGTGCTCTTATGAACATGCTTTTTTGAACGAAGCGAAACGCGATGTTTACAGGCCCGACGCGGTTTCTACCACTTACTGAAACAGTGACTCGCTGGACAGGCCATTCTTCTCGAGGATCTCGCGCAAGCGCTTGAGGCCTTCGACCTGAATCTGCCGGACGCGCTCGCGGGTCAAGCCAATTTCCAGCCCTACATCCTCCAGCGTGCTGCTCTCGTGCCCGCGCAGCCCGAAACGCCGTATGACGACCTCTCGTTGCTTGTCAGTCAACTCCGATAGCCATTGATCGATGCTCTGAGAAAGATCGTCGTCTTGCAGCAGTTCGCACGGGTCCGTGGGACGATCGTCTGTCAGCGTATCGAGCAGCGTCTTGTCGGAATCCGGCCCAAGGGAAACATCAACCGAGGATACCCGCTCATTGAGCCCAAGCATGCGCTTGACCTCGCCGACAGGCTTCTCAAGCAGACTGGCGATTTCTTCGGGAGAGGGTTCATGATCGAGCTTTTGCGTCAACTCGCGGGCGGCCCGCAGGTAGACATTGAGCTCTTTGACCACATGAATCGGCAGCCGAATGGTTCGGGTCTGATTCATGATGGCACGCTCAATGGTCTGACGAATCCACCATGTCGCGTAAGTCGAGAAGCGGAAGCCGCGTTCTGGATCGAATTTTTCTACAGCCCGGATCAGGCCCAGGTTGCCTTCTTCGATGAGGTCGAGCAATGACAATCCACGATTGACGTAGCGTCTGGCGATTTTAACCACCAGTCGCAGATTGCTTTCAATCATGCGCTTGCGTCCGGCCGGATCCCCCTTCTGCGATAGCCTCGCAAAATGGACTTCCTCTTCCGGGGACAGCAACGGAGAAAAACCGATTTCATTGAGATACAGCTGCGTGGCATCGAGTGCCCGCGTGTAATCAATGTATTTGTGCTGCTTGAGCGTTGTAGAGCTTTTGGCCTTGGCGCGAGTGGCAGAGGCCGCAGGTTTCTGCTTTTTTTCGTCCGAATCCAGATCGATATCGGCCTCCATCAGGAGGACCTCGTCGTCGATGTCAAACTCGGGCGCTTCTTTACTGAGAGCCATTGTTATAGTCCTTTGGTGAGTTCGACCTCAAGCTCCAGCGACGCCAGTTCCATGGCAACGCTTGAGCCTGTCCCTCTACGTCAAGGAACAGGCTGGCAAAAATCAACGACGCGGCAGGAATTGCAGTGGATCTACAGGTTTACCCTGGCGGCGAATCTCAAAATGCAGTTTCACCCGGTCAGTTCCTGTTGACCCCATCTCGGCAATCGTCTGCCCAGCCTTGACCTGTTGCCCCTCCCGAACCAACAGCCTACGGTTATGGCCGTAAGCGCTTACGTAGGTATCGCTGTGTTTGATGATTACCAATTCGCCGTAGCCCCGCAAGCCACTCCCGGCGTAAACGACCGAACCATCAGATGCAGCCAAAACAGGCTGTCCCAAATCTCCAGCGATATCAATTCCTTTATTCAAACTACCGTTTGAAGAGAATTTTCCAATTAATACGCCGTTCGACGGCCACGTCCAGCCCTTGGGCGCCGGGCCGGCCGGGCCTTGCGGTGGGGCGGACACCGAAGGCACAGCGGCAACCGGCTTGGAAATCACCGTCGTCTTGACCGAGCCTGAAGCACTCGTTTGGGTGGATGTCGTCGTAGAGGCTGTACCCGAACGAACGGTACCAGGGGTTACGGCAACGCCAGACGATGTTGAATTTGAACGTCCATCAAAGCGAATCGTCTGACCGGGACGAATGGTGTACGGTTCGGGGATCTGGTTACGAGCGGCTAGCGCCTTGTAGTCCCAGCCGTAACGGAATGCAATCGAAAACAGCGTGTCGCCGCGGCGCACAACATACTGGCCAGTGGTCACGGTAGGGCGTTGAGGGGAGGCATTACTGTTGCGATCCACGACGCGCACGCCGCCAGAAGGCGAACTGGAGCAACCGACCAAGAGGACACTGAGTGCCACGCCAATCAACAGCCGTTGAAAACCTTTGGAAAAACTTCGCTGCCGAATGACTGTACGACTCACCCGCCACTCCCTTTACTGGTGACTGAATTAAAGGTGCCTATTGTGCCGTAATAACGGCTGGCAACTACTGCTTAACTGCTTGAAATATGAACTGAAGTCTTCTGCAGCGTCTGAGGTCAGCGCTGCGACAGGTGGTAGACCGGCCGCGTCGATGAGAATTCAGTTGTCCCGCAAAACGACTCAGGCCAATGGACCATTGAGCAAAGGTACGAACCGTACAGCACCGAGCACATGTCGCGAGAAACCATTTTCTTCACGCACGATCAGCATCAGTTGCTGAACCTCTCCCGAACCCACGGGAATGACCAGTCGCCCGCCCGGTGCCAGTTGATCAAGCAATGCCTGTGGCACGTCGGTGGCCACGGCGGTAACAATGATGCCGTTGTACGGAGCCAGCGCCGGCCAGCCTTCCCAGCCATCGCCCCAACGAAAGACCACATTGCGCAGGTTCAGCTCCACAAGGCGCTCTTTGGCCCGGTCCTGCAGAACCTTGATGCGCTCGACGGAAAACACCCGCTCCACAAGCTGCGCCAACACTGCCGTCTGGTAGCCAGAACCCGTACCGATCTCGAGAACCTTGTCCAATGGTCCCGCAGCCAGCAAAAGCTCGCTCATGCGCGCCACCATGTAAGGCTGAGAAATGGTCTGGTTATGACCGATTGGTAGCGCGGTATCTTCATACGCTCGATGAGCCAAGGCTTCATCGACGAACAAATGACGGGGCGTCTTGCGAATCACGTCCAGGACCTGAGCGTTGGACAACCCCTCTTCATAGAGGCGCTGAATGAGACGCTCCCGAGTGCGCTGGGAGGTCATCCCGATGCCTCGGCGTAACAGATCATCTTGCCCGCGAGTCATGTGGCAAGGCCCTCCAGCCAGGTATTCAGGCTGCTGAAACCACTCTGGTAAGTGCGATCAAGTTGAAGTGGGGTGATCGACACGTAACCTTGCATGACGGCGTGAAAATCAGTGCCGGCCCCGCCGTCTTCGGCATCGCCCGCCGCCGCGATCCAGTAACCGGCCCGCCCGCGGGGATCGACCACTTTGATCGGTGCCGCTGCCCGGGCGCGATGGCCGAGGCGGGTCAACTGGATGCCGCGAATATGATCCAGCGGCAGATTGGGAATATTGACGTTCAGCACGGTGCGCGGCGGCAGATCGAGCTGTTCGTGCGCCTCAACCAGCAGACGCGCGTAATGAGCAGCGGTCGCCAGATTATCCGGCTGCCGGGAAAGGAACGAGAAGGCGAACGACGGTCTTTGCAGAAACCGGCCTTCGAGGGCCGCAGCCACGGTGCCGGAATACAGCACGTCATCGCCGAGATTGGCGCCCAGGTTGATACCCGAGACCACCATGTCAGGCTGAGTCTCCAGAAGGCCGTTAAGGCCAAGGTGGACGCAGTCGGTTGGCGTGCCATTGACGCTGATGAAACCGTTGGGCAATGCATGGGGATGCAAAGGACGGTCGAGCGTCAGCGAGCTGCTGGCGCCGCTTTTATCTTGGTCGGGGGCGATCACCACGCACTCGCTATAGTCGGCCAATGCCGCGTACAGCGCAGCAAGACCAGGTGCGGTGACCCCATCATCATTTGAAATCAGAATACGCATGGGCTGTCCGTCTGCCCAACCGGGACCAGATCAACGAGTTCGCGCACCAACGCAGTGGCGAAGCATCCGGCCGGAAGGACGAATTCCAGTTGCAGAATGTCAGGCTCGGGATAATGCCACGTCAACCCGCCAATGGGCAGCCGCAGGATGCGACGTTCGTGTTCCATTCCCGCTCTCGTCAGCCAGTCACGCAGTGCAGATTCGCGGTTGGCGACGTCGTTCTCTAGCGTAGCAGTCGCTCCAGACGCTGGTGACGGGCCTGCTCCCCATTGCGGACCAGTGGGGTGCAGATCGAGAATGGCCAGCCGCGGATCGCTGCATTCTTCGATACCTGCCGGGAAAAAACTCCGGCTATCAGTGAATGCCAGCAGATCGCCAACTTGAGCCCGCTGCCAGCTGCCGTCTGCAACCCGGGCTGCCAACACCTGATTGAACAGGTAGCTTCGGGCCGTGGACAACAAACGTGAGCGCACCGCTCGCTGCTCGGGCAATGCCTGGCGCGCTGCGTAGTCACGGGCCTCACCCAGGTTGCCGCCCAGATAGCCGAAACGCTGAGCACCAAAATAATTGGGAATACCGGCTTTGGCGATGGATTCGAGGCGTGTCTGCAAAGCGTCTTTGTCGGCATTGAGCTGGGTCAGACGCAGGGTGAAGCCATTCGCTGCGTGTGCACCGCGTTGCAACTTGCGCTTGTGACGAGTGCTTTTGAGAATCCTCAGGGTTTCATTTTCAGCCGCCGACATATCCGGATCAGCCTTGCCGGGCAGCTGGATACTGAACCACTGACGGGTCAATGCCTGACGATCCTTCAGTCCCGCGTAGCTGACGGTCCTGAGCTGTACGCCAGCGGCACGAGCCAGTCGGCGGGCAGCTTCTTCGGTATTCAGACCCCGTTTTTCGACCCATAACCAAAGGTGCTCGCCATCGCCGGACAGCGGAATGTCGAGTACTTCATCGACCTGGAAATCTTCAGCCGTGGCCTTGAGCACAGCGCTACCCAGTGCAGCGCCATACGCGCACGGGCCCAGCAGTTCGGACTCGGTCATGCGGATAGCAACAACGCGACTGCGTGAACGGCGATGCCTTCTTCACGCCCTACGAAGCCCAGCTTTTCAGTAGTGGTTGCCTTGACGTTCACCTGATCCAGCTCGACCTGAAGATCCGCGGCGATCAACGCGCGCATGGATTCAATGTGCGGGGCCATCTTTGGCGCCTGGGCGACGATGGTCGCGTCCACGTTACCGACCTTCCAGCCCTTGCTCTGCACCAGAGCCACCACATGACGCAGCAGTGCGCGACTGTCAGCGCCCTTGAATTGCGGGTCAGTGTCAGGGAAGTGTTTGCCGATATCGCCCAATGCAGCAGCGCCAAGCAATGCATCGCTCAAGGCGTGCAGCACGACGTCGCCATCAGAATGGGCCAGCAGGCCGAAACTGTGTGCAATCCGCACGCCGCCCAAGGTGATGAAATCGCCTTCGGCGAAACGGTGCACATCGTAGCCATGGCCAATACGCATAAAAAAACGCCCTGAAAAAAGTCAGGGCGTGATTCTACCTACTTTAGCTGTTCAAGGCGTCGCCATGATGACGAAGGTGATCCTCAATGAAGCTGGCAATGAAAAAATAGCTGTGGTCATAGCCGGGCTGCATGCGCAAAGTCAGAGGATGACCCGCAATTTTAGCGGCTTGGACCAGGGCTTCGGGTTTGAGCTGATTAACCAGAAAATCATCGCGATCACCCTGATCCACCAGAATTGGCAACTTCTCACTGGCGGTAGCAACCAACTCGCTGGCATCCCACTCACGCCAACGCGAGCGCTCTTCACCCAGATAATTGGTAAATGCCTTCTGCCCCCACGGGCAATCCATTGGATTGCTGATCGGTGAAAACGCCGACACGGATTTATAACGTCCCGGATTGCGCAGCGCACAGACCAGCGCACCGTGACCGCCCATAGAGTGACCGCTGATCCCACGAGCCTCGGAAGCGGGGAAGTGCTCCTCGACCAATGCTGGCAGCTCGTTGACCACATAATCGTGCATCCGGTAATGCTTGGCCCACGGCGCCTGGGTGGCGTTGAGGTAAAAGCCGGCACCGAGGCCGAAATCCCACGCGCCATCGGGATCATCCGCCACATCTGGACCGCGAGGGCTGGTGTCGGGCGCAACGATAATCAGGCCGAGCTCTGCGGCAACCCGCTGCGCAGCGGCTTTTTGCATGAAGTTCTCATCGGTGCAGGTCAGGCCCGAGAGCCAATACACCACAGGCAACTTGCCGCCCTGCTCTGCCTGAGGCGGAAGGTAGACCGCGAACACCATGTCACAGCCAAGTACCTCAGAGCGGTGCTTGTAACGCTTGTGCCAGCCACCAAAGCTTTTCTGGCAGGAAATATTTTCCAGGGTCATGGTCGTGGACTCCCAGCAGCAAGCTTCAAGCTTCAAGCTGCAAGAGGTTTTCAGCTTCCCCTTGCAGCTTGCGGCTTGCAGCTTACGGCTGCTTCTCAGAAATGAATGACGGTGCGGATGCTTTTGCCTTCATGCATCAGGTCGAACGCCTTGTTGATATCTTCCAGCCCCATGGTGTGGGTGATGAAGGTATCCAGAGGGATCTCGCCTGTCTGAGCTTTTTCGACATAGCTCGGCAGCTCGGTACGGCCACGCACGCCGCCGAATGCCGAACCACGCCAGACGCGACCGGTCACCAGCTGGAACGGACGGGTGGCGATTTCCTGACCCGACGGTGCCACGCCGATAATGACCGATTCGCCCCAGCCTTTATGGCAGCACTCCAGCGCAGCACGCATCAGGTTCACATTACCGATGCATTCGAAGCTGTAATCCACGCCGCCATCAGTCAGTTCAACGATCACGTCCTGGATTGGCTTTTCATGATCCTTGGGATTGATGAAGTCGGTAGCACCCAACTCACGCGCCACATCGAACTTCGCTGGATTGATGTCGATGGCGATGATGCGCGAGGCCTTGGCCATCTTCGCGCCAATGATCGCCGCCAGGCCAATGCCCCCCAGGCCGAAGATGGCGACGGTGGCGCCCTCTTCCACTTTGGCGGTATTGAGTACGGCACCGATACCAGTAGTGACACCGCAGCCCAACAAGCAGACTTTTTCCAACGGCGCCTCTTTAGGGATTTTCGCCAGAGAAATTTCCGGCACCACGGTGTACTCGGAGAATGTCGAGCAACCCATGTAGTGATAAACCGGCTCGCCGTTGTAGCTGAAACGTGTAGTGCCGTCGGGCATCAGGCCCTTGCCTTGAGTAGCGCGCACTTTTTGGCAGAGGTTAGTCTTGCCGGACAGGCAGAATTTGCACTCCCGGCATTCGGCGGTGTACAGCGGAATCACGTGGTCGCCTACAGCCAGGGAGGTCACGCCCTCGCCAATCGCTTCAACAATGCCGCCGCCTTCATGACCCAGGATGCACGGGAACACGCCCTCGGAATCGGCACCGGACAAGGTGTAGGCATCGGTATGGCACACGCCGGAAGCAACAGTGCGGATCAACACCTCGCCCGCTTTAGGCGCTTCGACGTCGACTTCGACGATTTGCAGGGGTTGGTTGGGGGCAAAGGCAACGGCAGCGCGTGACTTGATCATCAGTCTTCTCCAGCGAAGTAAAAACAAGGGACAGAGTGTAAAGCAGTGCTGATTGGTTAATAATCGGGACAAAAGCAAAACATTATTGCTGTACAGGGATAATCAGATGTACACCAACCGCTGGGAAGGTATGGACGAGTTTGTCGCCGTCGCGGAATGCGGGCAGTTCACCGCTGCCGCCGACAAGATGGGCGTGTCGTCGTCACACATCAGCCGTCAAATCGCGCGCCTCGAAGAACGCCTGCAGACCCGTTTGTTGTACCGCAGCACCCGGCGAGTCGCCCTGACCGAAGCCGGTCAGACCTTTCTGCATCATTGCCAGCGACTTCAGGACGGCCGCGAAGAAGCGCTGCGCGCCATTGGCGACCTGACCAGTGAACCAAAAGGCCTGCTGCGCATGACCTGTGCCGTAGCGTACGGCGAGCGCTTCATCGCGCCACTGGTAACCCGGTTCATGGATTTGTACCCGCAGATTCGGGTAGATATCGAACTGAGCAATCAGACACTGGATATGGTTCAGGGCCTGGACCTGGCCATTCGCTTGGGTCGATTGCAGGACTCAAGACTGGTTGCCACACGCCTGGCACCACGCAGGATGTATCTGTGTGCATCTCCTTCTTATCTGGAAAGATACGGGCGGCCGCACAGTCTGTCGGAGTTGAGCCGCCATAACTGCCTGATCGGCAGCAGCGACACTTGGTTGCTTCAGCAAAATGGCCGGGAATTTTCCCAGCGGGTCCAAGGCAACTGGCGTTGTAACAGTGGTCAGGCGGTACTGGACGCAGCGCTACATGGAGTGGGTCTTTGTCAGTTGCCGGATTATTACGTGCTTGAGCACCTGCACAGCGGCGCGCTGCTCTCGCTGCTCGAACCCCATCAACCGCCTAACACCGCCGTCTGGGCGCTGTATCCCCAACAACGACACCTGTCGCCGAAAGTGCGCAAGCTGGTGGACTTTCTGAAAGAGGGGTTGGCGATGCGGGATGAGTATCGGTAGGGGTCTGACACATAAACTGTGGGAGCGAGCTTGCTCGCGAAGACAATGTTTACGCCTCAAATAACTTATCGGATGTACCACCTTCGCGAGCAAGCTCGCTCCCACGGAAGATATCCAAGCCGTATTAGCGGTTGAACTCGTTACGCCGCTGCCGCAACCACTCCAGATCCTCAGGTCGAGTGACCTTGATGTTATCGGAGCGGCCTTCGATCAGCCGTGGCGACTGCCCTGCCCATTCGATGGCCGAGGCTTCGTCGGTGATCGAAACATCCGAGACCAGGCCATCAGCCAATGCGCGGTGCAAAGCGCCAAGGCGAAACATCTGTGGTGTGTAGGCTTGCCAGATCTGGCTGCGATCAACAGTTTCGCTGACCCGGCCATCGCTGCCAGCACGCTTGAGCGTGTCGCGGGCCGGAACCGCCAGCAAACCGCCGACCGGGTCGTCAGCCAGTTCAGCGAGCAGATTATCCAGATCCGAACGAGCCAGATTCGGCCGCGCGGCATCGTGGACCAACACCCAATCGTCGTCATCAGCGCCTTGAGCGTGCAGATGCAGCAGTGCATTGAGCACTGAGTCCGCCCGTTCCTTGCCACCCGCAACACGCTGGATACGTGAATCCAGCGCGCAAGGCAGCCCAGGCCAATAAGGATCATCCACAGCCAGACTGATCACCAGGCCCTTGAGCCGGGGATGATCAAGAAAACAAAGCAGGCTGTGTTCAAGAATTGTCAGGCCACCCAATTGCAAATACTGCTTGGGACGGTCTGC
>Ga0247731_1000041_pt1 | contig 61727 bp, 41 predicted proteins | sample UWRJL088202R2_FD_180938 | JGI IMG/M metagenome (GOLD analysis project Ga0247731, IMG submission 180938) | Plant litter microbial communities from Arlington Agricultural Research Station in Wisconsin, United States - UWRJ-L088-202R-2 | ecosystem: Environmental > Terrestrial > Plant litter >...
TACATCTGAAATTGCTATGGGCTGACATTTGGTATTGAGCCATTTTGGGGTAATCATAAGGGGCAGTTTATCTACCAAATCCCGTATTATTTCAAAGGAAGCACTGCCCGATCCTACAATGATTCCGGCCCTTAAAGTTGTGGTTGGAACTGATCCTGCCATCAAAATTTCTTCGACAGCCTTTCTTGACGATAAATGTTTGGATAATGATTTATCATTTACAATTCCGCTAAGATAAATAATCTGTTTGGCAGTTGTTTTATTTATTCTTTCCAGAAAATAATTTGCCGAAATACGTTCCAGTTCATTGTAATTTGAAGCAGAACCAGACATCGAATGAATCAAATAATAGGCCGCGTCAATATCAAGAGGAATATTCACCAGAGTTTCGGGATTTAGAAAATCTACTTCAACAACCTTAATGTTTTTCTCAAAAATTTCCGGATAGTAAAACCTGTTTTTATCTCGTACAACGCAAATCACATCGTGCCCCTTCTCAATCAGCATTGGCAAGAGCCGTTTTCCTATGTAACCTGTAGCGCCTGTTAAAAGAATTTTCATTTTGCTTTCTAATTGTTATAACTTAAAGGTAACTAGTCCATAATCCATCTGGAAAATCTGACCTGAAATTGACCCCGCTTTATCAGAAATAAGATAGTCTGCCATTTGGGCCACTTCTTGTGCCTTTAAGTAATTTTTCATCGGATGACGCTCTATCATATTTTCTTTCATGCGATCATTTCTCAAAATAGAAGCAGACAGTGCGGTCTCCGTAATAGTAGGAGCTATGGCATTTATGCGTACTACTGAAGCGAGCTCGGCACCAAGAGATTTCACCAGACCTTCAACACCTGATTTTGCCACTGCAATACTGGCGTGAAAAGGCATTCCTAATTTTGCAGCAACGGTACTAAATAAAACAATCGAAGGATTATTGCCTTTTTTTAAGGCTGGTAAATAATGCTGAATCACTTTAACGGCACCAATTACGTTAATTTCAAAATCCTGCCTGAAATCATCAATGCTCAAACTCAAAATAGGTTTTAGGTTTATCGATCCCGGACAATAAATCAAGGTATCAACAGCTTCAATTTGCGGCAATACATCGCGGAGCACATCTACAGGAAAATAAATTAAATTAGGATGTGAAATATCCGGAGCGGACCTTGAGATATTATAAACAAAATTATTTTCTAACTGCTGCAATAAAATAGCGCTCCCAATTCCTTTACTGCCTCCTATAATCACAATTTTATTCATCTTATCTACTTTAATTAATAATTCTGCACCTTATAATTATTGACCCCTGCAATTGATATGATGTGGTAATCCCCTGATCCATTTTCGCAGAGTAATTTGGAATAAACAATTTCATCATAAAGATACAAATTGTCTAACTAATTAAACAAAACATCAAACAAAACAATTGTTTTTATTATATTAGCAGTAAGCTTGTGTAAAGCATTATTCAAGCCAGCTTATTTTATAAACATGAATTAGAGCTGGTGTAAATAGTATTAATAAAACGTGAGATATGAAAAAAGAAAAAATTAATTTGTCAGATATCGAATTATCGAAATGGCTTGGGAAGACAGAACAACTTTTGATGCTATATATTTTCAATTCAATTTATCAGAGGCTAATGTAAAAGCCTTAATGAAAAAAGAATTAAAATTCTGCAGTTACAAATTATGGCGCAGGCGGGTAGAGAGCTGTAAAACAAAACATTCAGCCAAACGAGTTCAGGGTATAACTCGTTTCAGATGTAGTCTTCAACGTTCAATTTCCAACAATAAAATCTCTAAGAGGTAAAATATAAATATATTGTAATTGTGAAACTCTTTAAGAAATTCTTATAACCAAAATAATTTAAAAAAAAACTAGCTTCGCTTAAAAAATAAACTGCTATGTATCAAGATTTACAGCTTTTGAAAGATATAGTAGACAATACCCCCTTACCTATTGCAGTTTACACTGGTGAACACCTAAAAGTTGAACTGGCTAACCCAGCAATGATTAGGACCTGGGGAAAAGGCGAGGATGTAATAGGGAAAAATTATCTCGAAATTCTTCCAGAAATTCAAAAACAGCAGATCTTTGATCAGGCACTTGCCGTCTTTAAAACCGGGGTTCCTTTTCATGCCAAGGATAAAAAAGTAGACTTGGTAATAAATGGTGTAATGATATCACATTATTTTAATTATAGCTTTATACCCCTTTTTGACGCTCAGAAAAATATATATGGAGTAATGAATACCGGCGCTGATGTAACGGATCTGCATATGGCCAAACAAGAAGTGCAAAATTCAGACGAAAGACTTAGAATGGCCGTCGATTCATCTGGAATGGGTACTTACGAGATAGACCTTGCCACAAAAAAAATCATAACCTGCGCAAATTTTAATGCAATTTGGTCAATAGAAGGAGAAATTGCAAATGAAAAACTAATTGCAAAGCTGCACCCCGAGGATCAGGCTTTGCGCGAAAAGGCACATCAAGAAGCGCAGATTACAGGAAAGATGTCCTATGAGGCCAGAATCGTAAACGATGATCTTTCTATTCGCTGGGTAAAAATAGATGGTAAAATCATCAAAGACGAAAATGGAAATCCTATCACTATTATTGGAATTATACAGGATATACACGCGCAGAAACAATTTGAAGATGAGCTAAAGAAAAAGGTGGCAGAAAATACAGAGGAATTACAGAGATCAAATGATGATCTACTGCATTTTGCCAACGTAGTCAGCCATGACCTGAAAGAACCTGTTCGTAAAATAAAAACTTTCAACAGTCTTTTAAGAAGCGAATCGGAAACTATTTTTAATGAAAATTCAAAAAAGTACCTTAATAAAGTAGATCAGTCTGCCCAAAGAATGCAGACAATTATAGAAGGTATTCTTGCCTATTCAACCCTGGACAAAAAAAAGCAACCTGTTGAAAATATAAATCTCGACGATGTCGTTGAAAATATAAAAACAGATTTAGAACTAATTATAAATGAAAAAGGAGCTATACTGGTGATAAGTGAACTTCCTGATATTGAAGGGGCACCAATACTTATCCATCAGCTTTTTTACAACCTCATACATAATGCCCTTAAATTTTCAAAAGCGGACGAGCCGCCACGTGTAATAATAACTTCCGCTGTAGTTAATGTGGATGGAATCCAATCAGTTGAAATAAAAATCAAGGACAATGGCATTGGACTGGATCCTATTTATGCAGAAAAGATTTTCGGGGCCTTTGAAAGACTGCATTCTAAAGACGAGTTTGAAGGAAATGGCCTTGGCCTTGCCCTTTGCAGAAAAATAGCAATAAGACATAATGGAACCATTAGTGCTCATGGAGAGAAAGATAACGGAGCGGAATTTATAGTGACACTTCCTTTGAAACAAACCAATTCTTATCTATAAATATCTTGTACAGGAAATATTTTAATTCCTGAATCATCCCATTTAAAATTATGGAATATAATTGGGTGAAACACAATTCTGCCAGTATTCCACTATATTTTTTATCATCTCTTTCATTTGGTTAAAATCCGATGGCTTTACAAAAAATCCCTGAACAGATTTTGAATACGCATCAATAACATGTTGTTGTTCGGCAACTGTCGAAAAAAACAGATAAGGAATTGATTTCATTCGCAAATCTTCATTTTCATGAACTTTTGTCCGCAACTCAATCCCATTTAGTTTTGGCATATTTATATCAGAGAATATAATAAAAGGTTCGACTGTAGTAGCGGTAAGATAATCAAGCGCATGCTCTCCATCGCCAAAAAAAATGATTTTATTTGGATACTGAAGTATTTCAAAAACATCAGCCAAAAATTGCTGGTCGTCAAGATCGTCTTCTATAATTATTATCGGTCCAGTTTTATTCATGAGCTTTATTAAATAGTATTTCGAGCAAGATAATAAATAAAACTGCAATTTGCAGTTCAGATCAAATATGCTCTGGATATTTCATTATTTCCAATAAAAATCCACATTTTTAAGATGGCAAAAATTGGATAAAAAATACTGGAGTTGCTTTTTTCTAATTTGTCACAAGAAGTTAAGGGATACTTTGTTTTAGTTTGCGATAGTTTGCTTTAAAATGTACCATAATTGTACCACTAAAGTTGAAAACCATATTAAAATAAGAAATACTAATTTCTGTATCTGCAAATTGCACCATAAAAGAAAAATCTCTTTTATGTGTCTTTTAGGGGTAAATAAAGGCTCTTAAATGCTCTTAAATCCACTAAATATTATTAAAAACAACCAAAATTATAGAAAATGAGTCTATATTTGATTAGTAAAATCTAATTCTATACATAACATTGAAAAACCTGCTTTACACATCCATCATTTTACTTTTAGCAGGCTGTAAAAACAATCTGCAAAACAATCTGCCCGCACAAAAAATTATCATTACCGATACCATGGCAACTGATTCAGCTTCCGATTACAAAGCAGATACGCTTACCAGAGTGAGCAGACCATTTCTGCTAAATAATCTTTTGTGCTATTGGAAGCATTTTTTTACCATCTATGAATATGGCGGACTTGAAATAACCATGAGCTTGAATGACTGCCAAACTGATAATACCTTATTAGAATATGTGGCGCAACCTAAATTTCCAGAAGCATACGACTACCAATCTGAACACTATTTTGACACCATAAGCAAAGGGCATCTTGCCGACATAAATTTTGACGGATTTAAGGATTTTACTATTTATGAAAACGGAAGCATGCAATGACAAGCTCGACGAACATCTATGTTTTCAATAGCGAAACCAAAACCTTCGAACTGTCCGATCTGTCCGACACTACTATAGAAGAAATTGACAGCAGAAATAAAATACTGACCACATATTGTTGGGACATGGAAGCAGGATACACAACGAAATACCATTTTGGAAAAAAGGGAAAAATCAGATATAAGGAGAGATTTACTGAAATTTATGCAGAAGAAGTTTCGGACACGACAATCCCAGAAAATATCCATTATCAAAAAATCGTAAATGGAAAAGTAGTGGAAAGAAAAAATAAATCCAGCAAATATTGAGCTAAGTAAAAAGGTTGCATATTATATCGATGTAAAATCGCTTTATTAATCTTATCAGGTCAGCTATTTTTATAAAGAACTTATATAAAGAAAGGAGGCTTATCAGCCTCCCAAACTACTAAAAAACACTATCTAAAACTACTTTACTATTTAAAATGTTTTCTACTGCGGACTTGAGTTCCCATCTTGCGCACATAAGGGAACGCAGTTTTTTTTAAAGAATCATGCAGTTCTCTATAACTCCCAATGCATTCCTCCAATTGCTTGAGCAAGTTATGATAATGATCGTGCGCCTCTTTAAATTTTGATATTTTTATACTGATAGCTTCGCTGTGGCTTTCAGGAACGATATGCCCGCAGATGGCGGAGTATTCCTCAAAGCGAGTTATGATATTTACCATATTTTCATGTTTTTTCTGATCGAGTCCTATCATGATCTTAATTTATAAGATTCAGCTTAAGCTATTAAATATTTTATTACCTTTTAGGGATTCACATGCAATAAAGGATCTGCACTAGTATTTTTAGGCTGTTTTGGTAACATCTGTATCGCAGGACTGTTTCCCATGCGGCCGTTTAAAGAAATTGCATTGAGTGCTCTGCTTAACAAAATCTCATCTGTATTGCCCAAAGGAAAAACCTCAACCTGCTGCAATTCATTAAGTTCTATTGTTGGAAGAATCCCTCCTGAATAGCCTCCGATATTGCTTGCGTTGTATAGCTTATAAATTGACGGGTATAAAATCCATCCTGACTGACCCGAAATTCTGTCGTCTTCGATGGGAAAACCGGCAACATCCTTTCCTGTTGTTTTTTCTCCGATCGTAATCACATCCATGTAGGGCTTGAGATTATTGATTATTATTTCAGATGCCGATGCGGTGTGCCTTCCGCAAAGAATATATATTTTCTGGATTTCTGGATGCGCATTTCTAAGCTCTTGAAAAGTGACCTGGGATTCGTTCATCTCTAGAGACTGCTTGAACGATTGAGATATTGTTCCCCCATTATTATTCCCTTTAAACATAATAAACAAATCATCTGCATGTATATTTGGCGCCAGCAGGATGCCAAGTGCCGTTGCAGAAGAAATGTCCCCGCCGCCATTGTAGCGAAGATCAATTACAACCTTATTTACAGACCGGTTTTTAAATTCTTGGAAAGCTAGAAGGAGCGACCGCGCCAGCCCGACATCAAAATGCGGAATTTCGAGATATCCTACCCTGTCATTCCCTTGCAAAATAATGCGTTTCAAGACAGGTTGCAATAATGTAATTCCTTCGGGTATGCTGACACTGACAGGAGAAGAAAACATAGTTCCGTCATATTGCACTATCTGCAATTCTGCGCGATTAGCACTTGTCAGATCTTTATAGAGACGCTCATAATTCCCATGGTTCAATACGATGCCGTTGATCGATTTTATAAATTTTCCTCTTTTCAGTCCATTTCGATAGGCGGGAGAATCAGAAAGCACATAAAGTATTGTGCCATAAACCTGTCCTTGATGCTCGACAAAGGTAATATCAAAGCCAAATGAGCCTCTGATGCTTTTAGGAAACGTACTTGGCATGGAAGGAAGAAGTGCATAAGAGAAACGGTCATTCGGATGCACCAAACTTGAGAAATATTCTTTTGGATATTGCGACAGATTTCCTTCGTCTGGAATATTCTCATTCCAGTAGTAATATCTCTTCATCTGCTGGTATATCCAATGATTTACATATTCATTAGTACCTTCCTTGTAGATTTCTCGGCTGTCATCACTCGTGCAGCTGACAGCCAAAAATTCTAGGGCAAAAAAGGATATTATTATAGAAAATAAATGATACTTTTTCATTTGTAAGTTTTAAAAATATATAGCACTAACAAGAATTACAAGACGTTTCAGCTTCCTTAAAAGTCAAAATAGTCGGCCAAATTTATAGTGCCATCAATACCTGAGAAACTGCCATCAACATTTGCTTTCTCTTCAAGAACGATCAGCCTCGATTTGTTGTTTTGCATTACCATCTGTATGATTACCTGCTGTCCATTTATATAGGATTGCTGGGTGCCGTGCTTTACCAATTCTACCTGTAATATCGGAGGAGCTCCGTAGGCAAATTCAACATAAGGACTGAAGTTTTCTTTTGTGATATTCTCTGCAATTCCCATTAATTGTCCATTTACTTTTCTTATGATAGCGTCAACTGGTCCGTCATACCCGCTATTGGAATGCCTGTTCATCGTCGGGAAGATAAACCTATAGCCGGTACGACCGGTTCCGCTTAATGTTCCCGGCCTGTTGGCAAGCACCTCATCTATCCAAATGCCTTCCTTATGGTAAAAAGAAAGAGTATCTATTGGAAATTCCGGAGAAAAATTATAAGAATGTAATTTTTCTCGAGTAGCCTTATTTATTATTTCTATATTTTTTACTTGATTGTCGTAAAAGACAAATTCGTAATCTTTTACAATTCTCTTTACAAATGCATCATGGTTGCCTATTTCGAGAGGTTTTCCATTTACTACAATTTGCAGGGAATCTTGAAGCGCGTTATAGCTTCTTATTACTACTTTTCCTGCCTTCTGCTCACCGTTTACAGGAACCAGATCCTCATTGGAACAACTACCCGTAATGACGAGGAGCGTAAAGAGAAACATAGTATTGAATATTTCTTTCATGTCAATATTTAAAATGTATTGCAACTATTTGCAGGCATTATTTTTATTATTTCTTAATGCTAAAAGGTCTTATTTTTTGATAAACTTCAATCTTTCTAGGGAAACTCCGTCATTAAGCACTGCAAAATAGACACCAGCTGCCAGATCACTTACAGAAATGCCTGCTTCATCATACTTAGATTCCTTAACCATCATGCCACTGAAATTGTACAGCTTTATGTTCAAGTCGCCAGCATTAACTGTATTCCCTAAATTAAATCGTAGTGTTTCTGCAACAGGATTTTGCTTAATTTTTGTATTTGTACGGATAGTTGCATCTTTTATGTTCAATACCTGGTCAGCAGTAATTTCGACTTTTGTTAGTTCAAGTGCGGTAGTTGGTGCTCCTTCTCCAGTCGGCGACCATTTATAAGCGAGTGCAAAATGTACGTTTGCAACATTATACGCTGTTGGAATATTAACAGCCAACGGCACTTCAAGTGGCGGATCATTAAAATCTCCAACCAAAGTTATTGTTGCTATTGGTGAGCCTGTCAGGAAATTTGCAACAGTAGGCGTATTTTCGGAGACAAAAGCATAAAGTAAAAGTTGCATGTCAGATTCTGCCTCGAAAAAACCTTTTAGATAATCTAGATTTAAGTGCGTCCCTGAGTAAAACGACAAATCTTGGACAGGCAATATCGCCCATTCGTCTGCAAAACCAGGCCCTCCTAAATTATTTAGGCTTAAAACATTGATAGGCTCAGCGCCCATAATGCCAGAATAGAAATTGTCACGCAGAGCCCACGTTGATCCGTTTACAGCATCATGGTCTACTATGCCCCATTCGCTAATATTGCCGCCATTTTGAAAATCCCAGGAAGCAATTTCCAGTTGTGCTTGTGCGCAAATTGTAAAAAGTAAAAAAGTAGAAAGAATAATTTTTTTCATCTTTAAAAAGTTAAAAAGCTTGGCCAGATTAATTCCTGGCCAAGCTGAATTTTTGTTTTAGAAATTGTTGAATTTAGTCCAGCTGTCGATCCATGCTGTTCCATCTACAAATGCACCATTCGTAGCGCCTACAAAATTTAGAGTTCCAGCGTTAAAGAACGGCTGTCCCATTCCAAAATTAGTACCGGCTGCTTCTGTTACATTCGTAATTGAACTTGGAAATGTAAAAGGAGTTGCTCTATAAGAATTTACCCCGACATTGTTAAATGAGCTGTTTGCTGCCAATGAAGGGCTTTCTATATTGATAGCATATCTGTTTGGAGTTGCAACAACACCATAGCCTGCAACTGTTGAGTTTAACAATGTTATGCGTCCATTTCTTCTTACGTGTATACCGTTTTCATACGAACCCGCATCTGCAGAACTTACGCCTATCACAGACAGGTGATTGATAATAGGTCTTGTAAATGGAGTGTTGCCAGAACCTGTGGCATCATTATCCAATTCAATTCCATTTGAATCTGGGTTACCCCCACTTAAGCTGTGCGTAGAATTTCTATCTGCCAATGCCAATGCATAATTGATAGAACCTGCGTAACCCCAGTCAAAATCAAAATTATCATCTTCTGGAGCAAATGAAACCAAATTTCTTGCATTTACAGTACCACCAAACCATTCATATGAATCATCAGTACCATAAGTTACCTGGATATGGTGAATTTTAGTAGTATTTACATTCAAGCCAGCATTTCCTACTCCTCCAAACGTCAATCCGTTGATTTCTACGTCAGGAGTTAATTTTCTTCCGCCATATTCGATACGTACATATTGCAAGCTACCGGCATCATGTCCAGGAGTAGAACCTCCGAAATAAAAATCTTCTGGATTCGGCTGGTCTCCCAATCCTTCTATTATATTAGTAACAGAACCTGTATTTACAGGAGCATTTCCTAGCAATACCACACCGCCAAAATCTCCTGGAGCAGGTGCGTTAGCAGCGTTGCAATCTAAAAGTTTCCAGCTGGTAAAAACAATTGGCTCAGTTGGAGTTCCTACTGCATTAATCTGAGCATCTTTGGTGATAACCAATACTCCGTTTGCACCTGTAGTAAGTGTTGGATCTGCTTTTATAAATGTTCCTGGGTTGATTGTAAGTGTTGTTCCTTTTACGCGAAGCACTCCTCTGATAGTCCACACTCTGTCTTTAGTCCAAACGTGAGGCCCATTTGCAGCAGTAAGATCACCACTTACGATAGTGTCAAGCAATGCTGGAGAACATACATTATAATCTGCTCCAGAAGCTTTCATGGCAAAAGAAGAATCTGTAGTAGCAACATCATCGTTTTGGCAGGAGTACAAACCAGCAGCTGCCATTACCAGCAAAAATATTTTTTTCATGATAATTAAATTTTAATTATATTGCTGCATTAATTTTAGAGGCCTTTGGGGAGAGCAGCAAATTTTCTTCCCTTGGGTCTTTCGCTTTTGGTAAAGTTTCTTAATTTGCTCCTCAGTTTACCGCATGAGGCTCAATCCCTGATTTCCTGCTTCCACTTTCAGGGTTAATTATGTGAAAGAGCAGTTGTCTGAGCATTTAAAATGCGAGCAAGCGCAAACGCCTCGGGACATGATAAATCTTGATTTACCTTTTATTTTCGTTTTTACGATGGTAGATTTGGAGAGAAGATTCCATAAGCCGGTGGCATTTTATCGATTGCTGCAGTTTTTCAAAGAACACGAATCTAAATTCATAAATTGTTTCGGCCGCAAACAGTTCATGATGTGCTTCTATATCTATTAGATTTTTCTTTCAAAAAAAATCACGCTAGGGCTATATTCTTAACGGTTTCTTAATTTTAAGAGTGCTTTTGAAAGTAAAATTTACATTGGCAAGCCCTTCATCAAATAGTAATTAAAAATTATAATTAACGGTCAGGCTTATCGTTCTTCCATTCCAAGCTTTGTATAAAACCCTGTCAATACCTTCATCATAATGTTTGGTAGCGCCTGACACTAATGTATACCGGTCTCGCGGATTGTCTCCATATTCATATCCTTCCTTTACCTTTCCCATATAGCTGTTAAAATTGTTATACGTTTCGATAGGAGTGTCAAAAAGATTTTTTATCCCGCATTTCAATTCGAAGTTCTTCTCCTTGAAAAATTTATAGCTTACTTGGGCGTCAGTAGTTGCGTAAGGCATGCGGATTTCTTCAGCGATGTAGTCAAAGCCTACCTGTATATACTGGTCGCCAGAAGCATTATGGCGAATCCCGAAGCCCATGCGTTCGCCGGCATACTCTATACCTAGATTGTAAGTATAAGCCGATTGCCCATAAAGAGGACGGTCCGCTTTATAAAGTCCTCCGGAGCCATCAAGATTGACGAAAGAAGTAACTTTTGTATCGTTAAAGGCGGCATTTCCTAAGACAAAGAGGTGCTCCAAAATTTCACCATCACCAAGAAAAGATAAGTTTTTGTAGACTTCGAGCTCAATACCGTTAAGCTTGGCACTGTGCGAGTTGGTATTAAAGATATAGCGGGTACCTTCGCTTTGTATTTGTGTCACCGCCTCAATCGGATCCTTGATTTTTTTACTATAAATGCCAAAAGAGAGAATTTCGCCCATTGAAGGAAACCATTCAAATTTAAAATCATAATTTTCTGCTACAGAGGATACTATTCCATCGGTCCAATTCAATATATATGCCGAACGGACAGGATCGAAATAAGGAATCTTCAGACGTTCAGAAAATTGGGGGCGCAATACCGACTTGCTATAACCAAGACGTATATTCATCTTTGAAGTGGGACTGACTATCAAGCTTGCCGACGGAAGATACTGCCACTTTTGATCGTCCTTCTGTTCAGCTTCAAAATCTCCAGGATTGCTAGCCTGGCTTGAAACCTGCGAATAAACATAACTTTCTGCTCTCATTCCCCAAACCAAGCGAATATAATCTGTTATCTTATTATCAAGCATCAGAAAAGGTGCATGTGCCTTGACTATACCAGCATATTCATTGCCATAGTATCCTAAATTCTGCCAGCCATAGCCACCCCAATTATAGTGGGATCCGTCTAGCAATTGAGAAATGGGAATATTGATTTCCGTTTCAGCGTGTCCGACTGATCGAAGCGAAGCATCTTCTTGGCGGTTGGACGCTTCTTTATAGCTGCCAAAATATCCAGCCTTGATGCTATTGCGGAAAACTCCAAAGTCAAAAGCATAGCTTGCATTGAAACCCCAGTTATAGTCAGTCTCGTCATTCGTATAATAGCCGCGGCTCATTGGATATTTCCCACCGTTGTTATATACCATGTTATACAGCAGAACATCATCTCCTACCTTTTTACGGTAAGATTGCAGAAAAGTAGCGTCTTTGGTATCTTTAGAAATCAGATTGTAAGAAGCAAACCAATTAACTTCCAATTTATTGAAACGGTGGTTGCCTTCTATTTTATTCTGCAAAATATTTTGATAGATAGGATAGTTAGTTTCCTGCGTAAATGCAAGATCGCCTCCTTCAATTATAGAAGGAATAGAAGAACCGTAATGGTCCCATCCTGTAATCTGCGTCAGCTTGCTGTCATAAATGTGCATATAGGTGTTGCGGACAGAAATGCGGTGATTTCCTATTTGGATTCCTGCATTAAACATGCCTCCAAGCGTGGAATTAAAACTATACGAAGCACCAGAATTTCTAAAACCATATTGTTCCAAGACCGAATATTTGGTAATGCCTGTGCTTGCGCTCGTGCCTTCTGGGACAAAAAGCGTATTTTCCATAAATCGCCCTCTTTCAGTATGGTCTATCGTTAATTGCTCCTGGGTATTTTTAAATATCAATGAGCCTACGAAACCCCATCGACCGTTATCTTTCAAGTCATAGGAGCGCCCAAGGGCAAATTGCAGGGAGTTTCCTGGAGCTGTATAGGTTTTATAAGTAGTAAAATTGTCTTGGGTAAACTTTTTAGACTGATCTAAAAAAGGCGCCGCTTCAGCTTCGGTGGCAGGCAGGTTGATGGCCGCCAATCCGGTCGGGTAATCTCTTGTACCGTCATCAAACCCCAAGTAATCATTGCTTCCCTCCTGTTTAGTTAGCCTATCTTTGAAAGTGCTTCGGCTGTTGTGGGAAGTTCCTATGGAAAATAGGGTAAAATCTTCCTTTGGTATAGCTTTTGTCCTAATTTCGACAGATCCTCCGACAAAATTGGCATTCATGTCTGGCGTGGCGGTCTTGCTTACTACAATGCTTTCCACCATGGCCGTCGGGATAATGTCAAAAGCAAAATTCTGCTGGTAAGCATCAGTACTGGGAAGATTTATCCCATCCATTACCGCCTGGTTCCATCGTTCTCCCATGGAGCGGACCACTACATATTTATCGTCAACTGTAGTTACTCCAGTTATGCGTTTTAAAGATGCGCCAACATCCTTGTCTGGCGTGCGGGCAATCTGCTCGGCTGAGATTCCGTCAGAGAACTGGGCCGCTTTCTTTTGTTCCAGAAGCATTCCCTCTGTCGAAGCCGTGGCTTTTTGATAAGTCTGGGTAATTACTACTTCTTCAAGTGACTGAGCATCTTCCTTGAGAGCTATATTTAGTGGCGTGATGCTATTTTCTATAACCTTGACTCCAGTAATTTTTTGTGTTTGGTATGACATATAGCTGGCTTCCACTGTATAAATTCCAGGTTCTGCAACCAAGGAATAATTCCCTTCACTATCAGCAATTGTAGACAGGCCATTCTCAACCAGCTTAATGGTGGCGCCAGGCAAAGAAAGTCCTGTATTGTCAACCGTCTTTCCGTTTATCTTTCCCTTTTTTTTTACGCTTGCCTTATTAATGACGGCAATATTATTCTCGTTGCGCATGAAATTTAGGTTTGTAAGGGATTGCATTTCCTTAAGCATCTCATCTATGGATACATTTTCCTTTTTAAGAGTAATTCTAGGCGAATCTAGATTTATATCTTTCTGGTATACAAATTTGTAAGGTGTACGGGATTCTAGATTTTCGATAATCTCTTTTGGAGAAGCATTTTTGAAATCTACCGAAACAGTTCCGGATTGTGCCTTTAAGGTATTTGTTCCGAAAAACAGGCAAAAAAATAAAATCCAGATAGCAATGGAGGATTGCTTAGAAAAAGCGTTGTTCATAATTGATAATTTGCAGTTATTGGGTTGAATATAAAATTGTTATTGTAGCGCCATATCTGGCTATTTTTCAGATTTTTATTTACTTATGGAATAGATACCATTGTTTGATATATTGATTTCTAGTCCCAAGGCAAAAGATAATGTCTTCAGCACTTCTGCAAGTCCATGCCTTGTGTCAAGAGTTCCTTTTATTCTTAAATTTTTTAAATTTTCATCGGTATATTCTACAGTAAATGTCTGTACTAGTTGAAGCTTTTCAACGACTTGCTCTAGAGTCAGACCGTCAACATCAAGCAGTGTTTTCTTCCATTCTGGTTCTAGAATGTTGATTTTTTGCTTATTGATTTTTTTTGAGCTGGCATTAAATATCCCTGCAAAGCCTTTTTCTAGATATACTGTATTTTGGTTGCTTTCCACTTTTACCTTCCCGCTTCTTACATGCACTTCTGGCGCTATGTCTTTATAAGCTTTCACATTGAAAGAAGTTCCCAGCACGGTTGTCCTAATTTCACCTGAAGTTATAATGAATGGTCTCGAAGTATCTCTTGCAACTTCAAAAAAAGCTTCTCCTTTAAGGCTTATAACCCTTTCATTGTTTGCAAATTGCTCAGGATATTCAATTTCAGTATTCTGGTTTACCCAAATTCTCGAACCATCTGGCAAACGAAGCAGGCGTATATCTTGCGGAAAAGTTTTAGTAGAAACTATCGTTTTTGAAGATGAAAAAGAAGTATAGTATAGCGACTGGTATCCTGCAACTGACAAAAGAAAAGTGATGCAGGCAGCTGCTATCCATCGATAGCTGCGTTTCTTCCTGCGGATAGTAGCTTTTTCAATATTCTTCCACATTCTCAATCTAATTTCTTCCACAAGTATTCCTTTGCCAGGCGTTTCATCCCAATCTTCCTTTATACTGTTTTCGATTTCTTTTTTAGACTTCATTCTAATATTTCTTTATATTTTGGGAAATCCCCTATCATTCCCTTATATTACATTAGATTTTTTTTATCCGACAAATCACGGGATACAGTAGTCTTAACGATTTGTTAATAAACAAGAAGAATTTGGCCCATAGATGAATGACTTCCTTTTCAGTATAGAATTAGAAATGTTAGATATGCAATCAAGATAGGGAAGCTTGATCGCAATATTATTAGAGAAGCTGGCTTTGATATAAAGCCTGTATATTTTACAAAAATAAAATCAGCAATTGCTACCGAGGAATAGAAAAGCAAACCAATAGATTTCGTGATGCTTTACTGAATTTTTTTTGAGATACTGGAGCGTTTTCGAAATTTGGTTGGCTACAGCGCTGGGAGACATGTCCATTTTGGAAGCTATTTCCTTATGGCTAAGTTCTTCGAAGATATATAATGCGAAAATCTTTCTCCTTCGTTCTGGAATCTGCTTGAGCAAGAGCGCTATCTCTTCCATTTTAGAATCCAACGATTCTCCATTTTCATCAGCGCTGTCAAGATCCTTGATCAGCTGTTTTTCCTCTACTGAAAAAATAAGATTCTGCTTTTTGTACCATTTTGAGATTTCCTGTCTTGAAGTCTTGAACAGGATGGATTCTAAATCAATAGATGGGTCTAATTTGGCTCTGTAGTTCCAAAGATGGATAAAAACATTTTGGGTCACGTCTTCTGCATCTGCCAGCTGGGCAGTATATTTTTTCACAAAGCTAAATACTTTGAAATGATGGAGATCATAGATTTTCCTAAAATAGGAATCATCTCCATCACGCAAGCTTTTGACAAAATTAGTGTCCATGGTTTGTTTTTGGATTAGAAGAGAGGCGTAACAAATTTAATTGAAATGGACTTCGATAATTTTACATAAATATGATTTAATAATTTATTAATGTTCGGCTTGAAAGGCTTCTTTCATATCCTGGAAAAATGCTAACTTACCATTATTTGGTCACGTCATATTTCAAGATTGGATATGCAATAAAATGAGACATAGCATCTTGATGTATCGACCAATATGTACCCATCCTGAAAAAATTAAGCGAGGATGAGAGCATTCCGAAGTTTGCAACAAATTTGGTGTTTTTCACCTCAGCAACCTCTAGTTTTTCACCTCAGCAACCTCTAGAAGAAAACTGGAAAAAAGCCTGATTGACTCTATTTTACACCACAGTACACCCAAGAGAGCCAATAACTACTGGTTTGTCCATGTTAATGTTGGTCTTCAAACCAAAAAGTGGACACGAAATGAAGGAACTTTGATGGCACTAATAATTTTGAATGCTAAAGAAGAATATAAAGGTCAATAAGAAAATTAAAATACAGACAGAACTTAAGGTGCTGAGAAAAGAATTGGCCAAAGTCAAACTTGAAAAGGCTATATTAGAAAAATGTGCAGGCTGCCTTCATGCCGGCACACAGATAAAATTTAAATTTGTCAATCAACACTTATCTAGCTTTTCGGTAAAGGATATGTGCAGGATTCTTGATGTAAGTACTAGTGGCTATTATAAATGGAAAAGCAGGACACTATCCCAGAGAAATCTTATGATTTACGGTTTTTTTTGCTTTTGCACATATACCAAATTATTCATTGAATCTTATCGCTAAAGGGCAAACGCGAGACCGTAGAAAAAACTAGAAATCTAGGGTCTCGCTAAAATCCCTTAACCCTTGTAAAAATTGGGTTTAACAACGTGTTCAATAGCTTTTCTTAAAAATTTTCCCTTCTAAACTTTTCGGGAGTAATTCCGAATTTCAGCTTGAAGGCTTTTGAAAAATTTTGTACAAATTTATAACCGCAGATTTGCGAAATATCAACTACCGGCATTTCATTTGCCACCAAAAGTTTCTTCGCTTCGTTCATTCGCAAGTCGTTTAAATAACCAAAAACTGTAGTTCCATAAATTTCTTTAAACCCTTTTTTGAGCTTAAAATCATTGAGTCCTGCTTTATGGGCAAGATCGATTAATGAAATCGAAACAGACAGATTTTCTTCTAAAATGCTTTTGGCCTGGTGGATCTTTTCAATGTCATAATCTTTAATCGAAAGCTTTTTAAATGCGGTTTGTTCAGCCTCGAATTGCTCCAGTTGCAGCATCAGCAATTTTAAAATTTTAGCTTCCGTAAAAAGGGATTTTAAGACGCCCTTTCTTTTGCAATGAGTTAATTCATTCAAAATACTGTTCATTTCTGAAGTGATTCCCATATTTTTTGAATGCAGAACAACGGGTCTTTTCTCTTCAAATTTAGACAGAAATGAATTTAACGTTGGATATTCGGTATTCAGTATTTTAAGAAAATATTTTTCTGTAAATACAATATGAAAGGAGGAACAAGTAGCATTATCGATAGAAGAGCCGACCCAGTGCCCACTCTTTGAATAATGAATGAGATTATGCTGGTTTCGATAAAAATTAATTTCTCCGTTTTCATGATCTTGAACAAAGGAATCACCTTCAATTGCAAAGTGCATCTCCACCACGGAACAAGGAAGTTCTATTTTTAAAAGTTTGGCATTGTTCAATTTAAGTTCTCCAAAACACAAATGAATACCACTAAAAACAAACTTTTTAAAAGAACCTTTTCCTATCTCATTTGAAAATTCCCAAAAGCTTTCTATCGCACGATTCTCAGAATGCAGCGCAATTGGCAGCGATAGCTCGGTAGCCAACTCTTCTTGAGTAAAATCATTCATTGCTATTCTTATTTAATCCGTTTCTAATTAAATTTAATCCGTTTAGAATACTTCGTAAAAAATTATATGGCGGATATTTGCCCACAAATATTATAATTATTTAGACTAAATACAAATAATATTAAACTCAAACTTTTTTTATAACTTAATTATGGACAATCATTACCTAAAAGGCTTGAAAGGATTTTTTTCTCAAAAAATATCACTTCAAGCCTTAACCTTTTTTGTAGCATTATTGCCTTTCGTTTCCTTCTCCCAAGAATGGACAAATGTGGGCGCTGCGACTGGAGTTTCTGCTGGCGGAAGCAGTTTCCAAAATTTAGCCAAAGACGCGTCTGGCAATTTATACATTTCTTATTATGACGTGAGCGTTTTAAAAGGCTCTGTTCAAAAATTTGACGGAACCAACTGGACTTATCTTGGAGGTTCTGCCGGAATCACATCAGGAACAGCGACTTACAATGCTTTGGCAGTTAAAGACGCTCAAAACATTTATTATTCAAATCAAGATGGATACCCAAATTCTGGAATGAACGTTCGCAAATTTGACGGAACTTCTTGGACAAGCTTACCAAATTCTGAGTCAAGCACGGTAACCTATCAAGGTTTGGCAGTTGATGCCTCGGGAATAGTTTATGCGGCAAGCGGTATCGCAAGTGGAACTGTAAAAAGATTTGTAAATGGTGCTTGGGAACAAGTGGGAACTGCTGGATTTGCTTCGGGAGTTCCAACTTATTTGAACCTAAAAGTAGGTACGAACGGAAAAATATACGCATCATTCAACAATAACGGAAATGTGCACGTTTACCAAAACGATGTGACAGCTTCTTCAACACAAGCTTGGACTGCTGTTGGCGGTGTTGCAAATATTGCAGCAGCATCAGCTAGTGAAAACTACAATTCTTCATTGGCAATTGATGGAAACAACAATCTTTATTTGGCTTATGTTTCTGGAAGCGCTGGCGGAAATAAACTAAACGTAAAAAAATTCAACGGAACTTCTTGGATAAACTTAGGAACAGAAAATTTTTCAGCAGGAAGAGTACAATTCACAAGCATTGCCGTTACTAATTCTGGAGTTTCTTATGTTGCCTGCAGTAATTGGGAAGATACTAATTTCTTAAAAAACTATGTTTATGCGTTCAATAACGAAACTTGGGTGCAACTTGGCGGATTTATTTCTTCTGGCGAAGCACGTTATAATTCTTTGATCGTAAATAATGATAATGACTTGGTTCTAGCTTTTTCTGATTCTCAAATTGGGAAGACTGTCGTTAAGAAATTTGAAATTATTACGCCAGTCGTAAATTATTGTGCGATCAATTTTCCTCAAGGTGCTGAACCAATTACCAACGTGACTTTTGCAGGAATCAACAATGACAGTCCTTCAGCAATCAATTCTTCGACGTTGGCTTATGAGGATTTTTCTACTATTTCTGGTGAAGTAAGGGCTGGAAACTCCTTCCCTATCTCGGTTTCTGGATTTAATCCGGCAAATACGATCAATAATTTTGCAAATCACATTACGGTTTATTTTGACTGGAATCAAAATGGTTCTTTTACTGATGCTGGCGAAGCTTATTATTTGGGATATATTCAAGGAAATGCTGCAATTTCAACGATTACAGGAAACATCGCAGTTCCAGCAAATGCAGTTTCTGGAAATACTCGAATGAGAGTTATCAAAAAATATTATACAACCACAAATGAATCAATTGCAAATCCTTGTAATACAACAGGATATGGCCAAGCAGAAGATTACACAATTGCAGTGAATGGTCAAGCGCCAGTTGCCGTTGCTAGTGTCACTGTGAGCGTCCAAAACGGCGACACTCCAGCAATTTCTACGCTTGGCGGAACATTACAATTACTTTCAACTGTTTTACCTTCAAACGCTAATCAAAATGTAGTTTGGTCAATCACTTCTGGAAATACTTTTGCAACCGTCTCACAATCAGGATTGGTAACTGCAACTGCAAACGGAAGCGTGGTTATCAGAGCGACATCTGCAGAAAGCGCAACAATTTATGGAGAAATTACCCTTACAATTACAAATCAAACGGTTCCAGCGACTTGCACATTCGAAACTTTAGCATTAACTGGTTTCAATGCAGATGTAATTGCTGAAGGAACTGGCGGCAATACCGACGCAAAAACGTCTGCAATTATTGATGCAGCCAATGTTTATTATGCTCAAGATTTTGTGCCTGCAAATCCGCATTCTTCTGGAGCAAGCGCAACAGCTTTTGGCGGTGGACTTCCTGTAAACGGAACAATTTCAAGTACAGCAACTCAAGGACTTTCTTATAAAATTGCTGATTATACTGCAAGCAATGCTTTGGTTTTGAGAAATAACTTGACAAACACAGGAACTTTATCTTTGGTTTCTACTAAAAAAGCGCAGAAAGTTTATGTAGCTTCAGTTAGTGCCGAAGGAACAAATACTGTAACTGCAACTGTAAATTTTGCGGACAATACGACACAAGTTTTCACAATTCAAGCGACAGATTGGTGGCAAACTGGTTCTCCTTCAAACAAAGTAATCAGCGGTATCGGAAGAGTTTCAAGAGGTGCAAGTTGGGCGCCGTTAAATCAATTTGATGGTTTATCACAAACCGGAATTTACCAAAATGAACTGATTTTAGCCGATTCAAATTTTGAAAAACTAATCAACTCAATCACATTTACACAAACGCCTCCATCCGGAAATGCTACAACTACAGCGATTTTAGCAGTAAGTATTTGCGAAACTCCAACAACGGTAACGTATGGTCCGGTGGCAATTACTTCTGGATTTAACCACGATATTATTGCAAACGGAGTTGGAAATGCTTCGCAATCAACAACAATTGGTTTTGACGAAGTAAATACAAGAGCTTTAGTTTCATTAGACTTTAAAGCAGTTTCAACAAGTGCGGCACCAAGTTTTGGCCTTCCGGTTAACGGAACAATTAACAGTGTTGCTACTTCTGGAGTAACGTTTCAATTGGCAAATTACACCGGACCAAATGCTTTATACTTGACACCAACACACGTTGGAAACGGTGCTTCAAATAACGGTACTCTTGCTTTTTCTGCTTCAAATGTTGGCAAACTTTATGTTCTTGCAGGCGCCGCTGGCGGAGGTTCAAATAGCTTGGCATTTAACGCTACAATTAATTTTGCAGATGGAACTTCACAAGCTATAAATAATGTAGCGATTTCTGATTGGTACAGTGGTTCAAATTTTGCCATTCAAGGAATTGGGCGTGTAAATACTGCTAACAACAATTTAGAAGGAAATAGCACTAATCCAAGACTTTATGAAATTGCTTTAAACATTTTAGAAGCAAATCAATCTAAAACAATTACCGGAGTAAATTTCAGTTTTGCAGGAGATGCAAGCGCTGAATATGCTTCACAAATCAGAATGTCGGTATTGGCAATTACAACAATAGAACCAGCTTCAAGCCAAGATGTCTTGACAGTTGCGACTTTAAATAATACTCCAGCAACAATCACTTCAAGTTCGGGAATTCTTGAATTGGTTGCTTCTTTAAATGCCCAAGCAATTTATTCGGGTGTAACTTGGACCATTGAAGAAGGCGAAGCGCTTGCCAATATTGACATTTATGGAAAAGTGACCGCAGTAAGTAACGGAACTGTTACCGTCAGAGCAACTCTTACTTCAAATCCAACTATTTTTGGAGAAATTGAAATCATAATTTCAGGTCAACCTGCCGGATATTGTGATGCTTATTTCATCAACGGATGTTCTGATTTGTCAATCACAAGCGTGAATACAACCGGAGCTGTGACCAACTTGACCAACACAAATTCTGGTTGCTTAGGAAGCAATAATCTTGACGGATACAGCAATCACACTAATTTGACATTAAGCGCAACAAGAAACAGCACCGTGACTTTCAATGTGAATTTCACCGGTTCATTGGTTCAATTCGCCTACTTGTCTGCTTGGGTAGATTGGAATCAAGATATGATTTTTGACGACAGCGAAAGAATATTTTTATCTGAAACTGAAGTTGTAAACGGAATTCTACAATTCACAACAACAATTCCAAATACCGCACTTCTTGGAAATACCAGAATGCGTTTAAAAGCTGTAAGCGGTTGGGCTGGTTCTGGAGCTTGCGGTTACAATTCAATCGGAGAAGTTGAAGATTATACTTTTAATGTTCAAGAAAGTCTTGGAACAAATGATAATCTGATGACTGATTATAAAATTTATCCAAATCCTACTTCTGGTTTTGCAACAATTGAATCTTCTGAAACTGTGAAAGAAGTTTCGATTTATAATATGATTGGACAGCAAGTTTCAAAAGGAAATTCGTCTGAAATCAATCTTTCAAATGTGGAAACCGGAATTTATCTAGTTCAAATTTTGTTTGAAAATGGATCAACCGCTACACAAAAACTGGTTAAGAAATAAAAATCAGTAACCAATACATAAAATTAGAATACCAAGCCTCACAGTCATCTTTTTGTCTGTGAGGTTTTATCCATAAAAAGAAATACGTCTAAAAACTTAGGCAAACCAAACACACAATGAAAAAATACGCAGTTCTTATTTTCACCATTTCAATGCTTTTGTTTTCGGTTAAAACTAAAGCGCAATACACAACGCAACACCACATTGCACCATCACCTTGGCAATATTGGAGCGATGCAAATGAAATCGTAATCACCACTTTATCACCTGGAATTGTCAATGCGACGATTTCAAAAAGCGATGGAACCGAGATCATCACGTTGGCTTTAACAGCAACACTTCCAGCAGTTTATCGCTTTGAAGGAATTCCGATGCAAACACCAAGAAATCAAATAAATACTGTTTACAACGATCGTGGGATTATCATAACTTCTACTTCAGAAATTGCTGTAAATATCAGAAATATTGCTTCCGACGATGCAAATACCGGCACTGACGACAACGGAAATTTCATCAAAGGAAATGCTTCATTGGTAAGTTTTGGAGATTCTGGAAAAGGAAATTCGTTTTGGCTCGGATATTATCGAAGTAATTACACTGGAGTTTCAGGAAACGCTCCGGTTTACTCAGTTTTAGCCATTGAAGACAATACGCAAATCCTTTTAAACAATGTCAATTTAACAAATTTAAACGCTGGCCAAAGTTATTTATTCAATGCGCCAATTGGAACAAATTTAACGTCAAACAAACAAGTGATTGCCAACGCTGGCGCTTATTCTGACGCTCCGGGAGGCTGCGCTGACGGAATCGTGACACAAATTATTCCAACACAATCTTTAGGAAAAAACTATGTGACCGTTCGTGGCAACGGAACGCCAGGAACACAGCCAAATTATCCTGAACAAAGCACAATTGTTGCTACTCAAGCTAACACAATCATTGAAATTTCAAACTATACTGCGCAAGGAATTTTCTTAAACACAACAACACAAACCATCGCAAATGCTGGAGGTTCTTACACTTTTCACCACGGCGATGCCCAAAATATTTATTCTTCTTCATTCGTTGAAGCTGACAAACCCGTGATCATTTATTCAGGTTCGGCAGATTTATGCGAAGTCGATATGTCAACTGTGATTCCTGTTGGAGATTGTACAGGTTCAAACGAAATTATTACCCGAAAATTTACTGCTTACAATGGAAATGACCTCGACGCTTTTGGCTACATAATTGTTGCAAGCGCCACAGAACCGGTACTTTTTAACGGAATAAATTTAGAAACAACAACTGGAAATCCAAGAACTGCAATCGGAAATTCTGGCTATTATATCTTGCGTTTTACAAGTGCTGAAGTTGGAAATCCTGAGAATTATCACATTACTTCCAATGCAAAAATGACGGTCAGTATCGTACAGCAAGGAAACGGTTTCACTATGTCGGGTTTCTTTTCTTCATTTAACGAAACCATTACGGCTCCAGAAATTTTGTCTGCTCAAAATTGCCAAACGACAATTACAACTGAATCTGGTTTAGCACCTTATCAATGGTATTTAAACGGAAGTCCGATTGATGGCGCAACTTCACAAAATCTTACCGTTACAAACTCTGGAAATTACACCGTTACCGGAACTTTAGATTGTGGAATTACAAGCCAATCTTCGCCATTATTCGTGACCGTTTGCAGTGATTTGAGCGTAACCAAAACGATTGAAAACATTTCAAATACCGGAAATATTACGTTTATAATCAAAGGAAAAAACTTAGGCGAATATCAAGATACAAATGTTCAAATAACTGATATTCTGACAAGTGGATACACTTTTGTTTCCGCTTCCGCGGAAGTTGGAACTTACAACAACACAACCGGAATTTGGAACATCGGCACTTTAAATGTCAACCAAGAAGTTACGCTTCAAGTCGTGGCACAAGTCAATGGTTCTGGAAATATCACAAATATCGCAACGATTTCTGGTGCCAATTTAGATGAAAATCAAGCCAATAATTCGGCAGAAATCACACCTGATTGGAATATGTCTTTGACCAAAATCGCACAACAAGCGACTTATCATAATTTTGGCGAAGTAATTGTCTATAATTTGGTACTCACAAACACCGGAAACGTCAACATTTACAATATTTCAACAGTCGATGCCAATGCCGATACTGGAAGCGTTTCACCTTCATTTATTGCAACTTTAGAAGTTGGTCAAAGCATCACAATTACAGCAAATCACACCATCACAGAAGCTGATGTTTTGGCCGGAGAAGTTATCAATCAGGCCACTTCTGTCGGAGAAAGTTTCCCTGATATTTTTGTCAGAGCGGATTCTGATGATCCAACGACAGCTGCAATTGAAGATCCAACAATCACACCAATTGTTTCAGAAGCAGATTTGGTTACCATAAAAACTGACAATCAAGAATATTATATTCCAGGAAATGACGTGGTTTATACGATTACAGTTACCAATAATGGTCCGAGTGATGCCGAAGATGTTATCATTCAAGACAATCTTCCTGATGGAATTTCAGTGATGAATTGGACCAGCAGTTTGGGAACTTCAGGTTCGGGATCACTTTTAGAAACAGTTCCCGTTGTATTAAACGGAGAAACAATTATTTACACCGTCACGATTTCTGTACCCCAAGATTTTTCTGGAGACTTAGTAAATACGGCTGTCGTTTCGAGTGCAACTTTAGACCCAAATCCAACTTGTGAACAATGTACTGATATTGACGAACAATGTCAATCGCCAAATCCAGATTGTACGGAATATAATTATGTGATTCCAAAAGGGATTTCTCCAAATAACGACGGAAAAAATGATTTCTTCGATTTATCAGAACTGCCGCCAATTTCAAAACTTCAGATTTTTAATAGGTATGGCTTAAAAGTTTACGAACAAGGAAATTACTCCAGTCAATTTAACGGAAAATCTGATAAAGGCGACGAACTTCCATCAGGAACTTATTATTATGTAATTCATTTCCAAAACGAAAGCCCACAAGCGGGTTGGATTTACATCAACCGAGAAATTTAAGCCTATCAAAAACTACCAATGAAAAAATTATTTCCCCTTTTGCTCGTTCTATTTTGCTGTTCAAATATCATGGCGCAATATGCAAGCACGCATTATATTGCGCCATCGCCGTGGCAATATTGGAGCGATGCCAATGAAATTGTGGTTTCCACAACAGCCATAGGAACTATTACCGTAAACTTGAAAAAAAGCAATGGAACCGCGCTGACCACATTAACAGTGACTGCTGCAAATCCTGTTTCCTATCGATTTGTGGGAAATCCCACGACACTTGGCAGAAATACAGTAAATACGATAACTTCTGACCGAGGTTTGATTGTGGAAGCAACAGCACCAGTTTCTGTAAATATGCGAAATATTGCTTCAGACACGCCCGGAACCAGCAATACAACGATCAAAGGAAATGCGTCATTGGTCAGTTTTGGAAACGAAGGAATTGGGCTTGCTTTTCGACTTGGTTATTACCGAAGCAGTTACACCGGAATCGCAAATGGCGCTCCACTCTACTCTGTTATGGCCATTGAAAACGGAACCACGATTTCGTTGAACGGAAACATAATGGCGCTTTTAAATGCTGGTCAAAGCCGTCTTTTTACCGCCACGATGGGTTCGTTATTAACCGCTGACAAACCCATTGTTTCAAATGTTGGAACTTATGGCGACACGCCTCAATCTTGCAATGGAAACGGCGAAGATGGAACGGTTGACCAAATTGCGCCCATCAGCAAATTAGGACTTCAATACATGCTCGTTCGTGGCAATGGAACTCCAGGAACTGACGCAAATAATCCTGAACAAAGTACTATCATTGCTTCGGAAGCCAATACTTGGGTTGAAATTATAAATTATGATGCTTCTGGAAATCAAATAGGAACTTCCACCCAAATCTTGCCTAACGCAGGAAGTTTCATCACGGTACACCACGGCGATGCGCAAAATATGTATTCTTCCACTTTTTTAAATGCCACAAAACCTGTTGTGGTTTATTCAGCAACTGCAGTTGATTGTGAAAGTGATGTTTCCACTGTTTTGCCAATTGGAGGATGCGCGGGTTCGACAAATATTATTACAAGAAAATTTATCAGTTACAACAATACTGATCTTCCATATTTTGGATATACGATACTTGAAAGTGCCACAGAACCTGTTTTTATCAATGGTTCCAATATGGAAATTGTAACCGCAACAACAAGGATTCCCATCGGAAACACCGGATTTTATATGCTTCGCTTTACCAATGTGAATATCGGAAACCCAACTGTAATCAACATCACTTCAAATGCCAGATTGACCACGAGCATCATCCAGCAAGGCGAAGGATTTTCAATGTCAGGATTTTTCTCAGCTTTCAGCGACTCGCCAGAACCGCCGACAGAAGTGAGTTCAACCGATTCTTGTTCAGTGACATTGACTACAACCGCGGGACTTTCGCCTTATCAATGGTATTTAGAAGGTGTTGCAATTTCAGGCGCAATTTCAGAAAATTATACCGCTACTCAAACCGGAAATTACACGGTTATCGCTTCCAGAGATTGCGGATTGACTGCGCCTTCTGCTCCAGTTTTTATCACTATAAATCCGTGTAGTGATTTGAAAATTGAGAAAGAAGTGGCGTCAATCGTGGGAAATCAAGCTAATTTTTTAATCACAGCTTCCAATATTGGAACTGTAAATGACACAAATGTTCAGGTTTTGGATCTGCTTCCAAATGGCTATCAATTTGTTTCAGCAACTGCTTCCGTAGGAACTTACAATGCAACTTTAGGAATCTGGAACATCGGAAATCTGAATGCCGGAATTTCACAGAATTTAACCGTTATCGCCACCATAAATACGACAGGAAATTTTGTAAATACCGCCACCATTTCTGGAACAAATATCGATACTGATACTACAAACAATTCTGCACAAGTGATTGCACAAATCAGCAGTTTGTCGTTTACAAAATCTTCGCAAGAACCAGAATATTATAATGTTGGTGACGTAATTATTTATGATTTAATCCTAACAAATACTGGGCAAACTGCAATTTCAAACCTAACAATAACAGATGCAAATGCCGATGCCGGAAGCATAAACCCGAATTTGATTTCTAATTTGAATGCGGGACAAAGCATCACGATTTCAGCTTCACACACCATAACTTCTGCGGATGTTTTTGCTGGAAACGTGACCAATCAAGCTTCCGTTTCTGGAACTAATTTACAAGGAGAAACGATTACAGTTTTATCAAATAATCCGGCGACTTCTGCTTTAAATGATGCCACGATTACTCCGATTGTTTCGAGCGCTGATTTGGTGGTAAATAAAACGAATAACCAAACAATTTATGTTCCCGGAAGCACAACTGTTTATGAAATTACGATTACAAATAATGGTCCGAGTGATGCCTTAAATGTTACTGTGAATGATCCAATTCCGGCTGGAATTATTACTATGACTTGGTCAGGAAATGGAAATTCTGGTACTGGAAATTTGAATGATCTGATTGCAACTATTCCAAATGGAACTACCATTACCTACCAAGCTTCTGTTGAAATTCCGGAAGATTTTACCGGAAATCTGATCAATACAGTTTCCGTTTCAAGCACAATTCCTGACCCAAATCCAAACTGTCCAAATTGCATCGATATTGATACCGAATGCAATCCGCCACAGGTTCAGACGCCAACACCTTTAATTACTTGTGATGATGCCGTAGCGGATGGTTTGAAAATCATAAATTTGACTGTGAAAAATAATGAAATCACAATTCAAAATACAAATCTTCAGGTAACGTATTATGAAAATGCAACTGATTTGACCAATGAAAATCCAATCTCAGATGCCATAAATTTTCAAACTACAATTGCTTATTCACAAACTATTATAGCAGAAATTTCAGATGCTTCAGGTTGTAAAACATATGTCAATTTAGAAATTGAAATTGTAGAAAATCCACAACCCATTTTACTTTTGGAAGAAACAATTTGCCAGAATATTTCAAATTTATATGATCTAACAATTTACGAAGATGAAATTTTAAACGCCCAAACCGGAACTTCAATTTCGGGCTATTTTACATCTCAAACAAATGCCGAAAATGATTCAAATGCCATTCAAAATCCGCAAAATTATGGTACCAATGATACTTTTCAAACAGTTTATGCTCGGGCTGAAAATGCTTCCGGATGTTTTGCAATTTCGGAGTTGAAGCTGACGATTATTCCGTTGACGACCGTGAATCTATTGGATAAATATTCTATTTGTTATGATGCAAACGGAAACTTGCTTGCGCCGGCTTTGATTGAAACTGGACTTTCTGCTGCAGATTTTACGTTTAAATGGTTTCGAAATGGGCAATTGCTTTCAAATACAACTTCTTCGATAAGTGTCACACAAACTGGAACTTATACTGTTCAAGTCAATAATAATTTAGGTTGCCCACCAAGTTCTGACACGACGAATGTGGTGCTTTCAAATGGTCCAGAAAATTTTACAGCGAGTGTAGTTTCTGGCTATTTTTCTGAAAATCCAACCGCTTTTGCACAAGCAACTGGAACCGGAAATTTTGTATATTGGATGGATAACGGACCTGAACAAACTGGCAATTATTTTTACAACGTTTCTGCCGGAACGCATCAAGTTCATGTGAGAGATGCCGATGGTTGCGGTGAAATTTACAACGTTGAAATTACGGTAATTGATTACCCAAAATATTTTACTCCAAACGGTGACGGCTACCATGATTACTGGAATATCAAGGGATTGCGAACGCAGTTAAATTCAATAATTTACATTTTTGACCGCTATGGAAAACTAATTACTTCCATCAAACCGTCAGGAGTTGGATGGGACGGAAATTACAACGGAAGAGCCTTGCCTTCTACAGATTATTGGTTCAAAGTGATTTATTTTGAGAACCAAATACAGAAAGAGTTTCAAGCACATTTTTCCTTAAAACGATAAGTCAGATCCTATCGCTGCATCATTTTAGCAGATGGACAACCCCTGAAAATTTGATTTTATCCTTATTATTTAAAAGAAGCAGGCTCTAAAAACCTGCTTCTTTTTATTCGTTTTTAACTGACGCAATTGGGATTAGGGTGAATTTCACAGTCCCTTTTTAGGTTTTTAATCGAAAAAAAAAACATTCGTACTTTTCTCTGTGATTTTTTATTCCAGATATGGATTTTTCTTCATTAACTAAAAACTCTTTAGCTAAAAAAAGTCTTAACTTTAAAAAAAGTCTCACATTAATGCGAGACCTTTTTATTTTTAAAACTACCAAATATCAATTAATTCCAGCCACCACCAAGTGATTTATATAAATTCACTCTTGAAGAAAGTTGTTCTTTTTATGTTTCAACTAATTGCAATTTTGATTCTAAAGCGTCACGTTGTGTTAGCAACACTTCCATATAATCAGCTCTTGCCGAAATAAAAAAGTTTATTTGTGATTTCGATTGAATTGGTCAAAGCCAACACCTGTTGTTCTTTCTGATCATAACTTTTGGCAAGATTTTCAATCTTAAACATTCGGTATTTTATGAATTCTTCGATTTCCAAAATTCCAGAAAAAAAATGATTTTTATTGTATACCAATTACTGAATTCCTTACCAATATTACTGATTTTTGCAACAAACCTTTGAAGAAACTAATGCTTTCAACGCTAGATATGGATTGAAATGAAGCTTTGGTATTTATCTGATTGAGAAAAAATACCTGAAATTCCTAATCTCTTCATCTTATTTTTTAAGAATTATAAGACAAGTATCTAAAGTCAGCAATGAAGCTATTTCGAATGTCTGAACTTTTCATTACTTTTGTATGGTAACCGTTTTAATGTTCTACTTGTTTCTTGTATAAAAAAATGGTTTGTTTACGTTTTAATAAATTTGTACCTCTATTGTACCTCATAGACTTCGAAGTATCGCTGACGTGAGAAAGTTACTTTCTGCATCGGAAAGTAATCACAAATGCATTACGGTGCAAATACTTGTATTTGCTAGAAAAAACAATTTTGCAGGAGATATAGCCTTCGTCGTCTGCATTTTAAGCTGAAAATACATTGGGAAGTTTACAAGACTCAGCCATTGCTGGCCAGTTAACAGCAGTTTGCAAATTGGCCTAACAGATCAGAAGCAATCGGCATTCGTTACTATTTTCTACGGGAGCCCTGTGAATACAAGGCAAAACGTACTGTTCTGGATGATCAACGGCTAATCTCCACAAATGACCACATCCTAAGTTTATTGGCTTTGCATTAAGCTTAGGTTGGTAATGCAGGTCAAAGCAATATTCCCTCAAGAAAGAATCAAATTCATCTTCAGGCCCGCCATACAGTTCTTTAAGTTTTTTGCGAATTTCAGGAACCAGAATTTTTTGGACGGCTCCGTCATTTGGCAATATGTCGCTGGCAGGTCCATAATAGGTGCATAAAAATGTATCAGTGGCTATCGGTGCCCGGTCAACGTGAAAAGAATAGACGTCAGTTGAAATAAAGTCAAGTTCCTCATCCCTTTCGTAATTTTTAAGCAGATTCAGTGACGGCGACGCTCCATGATTTTGTAATAACTGTAAATCCTTTATGATAATTTTCCTTGCGACCTTGCCACACTCTGAAAGCTGTAGGGATAAAAGTTCCTCTAAGGAAACTTCAGTAATGTTCTCCCTTAATTTGAGCTTAGAAACAATTTCCTCAAAATCTCCTTCCAGTTTCCTATGCCAGCAGATCGCGTTTGTATGTCCTCGAAAAGAAGCATTTGCAAGATTGTAAAAGCTAGAAACCAATTCAACTTGATGGTTGTGGTAAAATGCAGCATCCATATTTTAGATAAATAATTTGCAAAAATAAGAAACAACAAATTAGATTCATATCTAAATCTAAAGCATCTATGAAAATCTTTAGGTTCGCCAAATCGTTTTTGAGTCTTTGCCAATAATCCGATTTCTAATAATTTAAAACGATTATATAATTGAATGTACTATTAAAAATAGCCTTCAAAATTTAGTTTTTGATTTGGAAGAACTAGAATAGTTTACCAGCAATTAAATTCAAATGATTAAAATTTTGATTGATTTCTATTTAAATTATCATTAAAATTCAGTCTAAATTTAATTCTTCACTAGATTTTAAATTGGATTTTTATTGGTACATTCAATTATATAATCATCTCAAATAATATCAATGCAACAGATAGAAAAGTTCTTATTGTATTGGAAAATGTATTGTTAAAAAATCTGGAGAACGTAATTATGAATTGAACCATACAACAATCAAAGAACATGAATAAGATGACAGCTGCAAACAAAAACTGTTCTTAAAAACAAAACCCCGAAAGCTACAGTTTTCGGGGCTTATTTTTTGCATAGTATGCGTTTACTTCTTAACTACTTTGATTGTTTTAGAAACATTCTCTGCTGAAACTTTCACTAAATAAGTTGCAGATGGCAAATGCGACATGTCTATTTGAGTTGTGTCTGCATTTACATTTTTAGCTAAAACTTTTTGACCTAACATATTGAATACTTCTACATTCATAAATTCAGCCGTGTACTCTATGTTCAGTATCGACGTTACCGGATTAGGGTAGAATTCAAATTTATTCAAATTAAAATTAGTGTTACCCAACGTAGTTACCGCAATACAATCTGAAGTTGCTGTACAACTTCCAAGTGTTACCTCAACTCTGTAATCGCCAATAATTGAAGGTGTATACGTTTGATTAGTAGCTCCTCCAATTAATGTATTCGGACAAGAATACCACTGATATGCAGCTCCTATTTGAGTTGCGGTAATTACCCCTAAGTTTTGTGTAACCTCATCAGTTGGGAATGGATTAACAGTTACTGTTGTCCCGGCAGATACAGCAGAACTACAGCCGCTATTTGTTACAGCTACTGTATAAGTTCCGCCTGTTGAAACCGTGATGGATTGTGCAGTCTCACCTGTTGACCAAACGTTTCCTGTTGCTGACGATGAAGTCAATGTAACGCTTTCGCCTTGACAGAATGTTGTAGATCCAGAAGCAGAGATTGTTGGTGTTGATGGGGAGGCAGTAACCGTCACGATTATACCCGCTGATGAAGCTGATGCACAGCCGTTATTTACAGAAACTGAATAGGTTCCTGGAGTTGAAACTGTGATAGATTGCGTAGTTTCTCCGTTAGACCATATATTTCCGCTTGAAGCTGAAGACGTCAAAGTCACGCTTCCGCCCTGACAGAAGGCTGTCACTCCAGAAGCTGAGATTGTTGGCGTAGCCGGAATCGGATTGACTATTACTGTTGTTTCATCAGATAGTGCAGAAGTACAGCCGCCTGAAGTTACAGAAACGGAATAATTTCCTGCAGCTGAAACTGTAATGGATTGTGTAGTTGCACCCGTTGACCAAAGGTTTCCTGTTGCTGATGATGACGTAAGTGTAACGTTTCCGCCATTACAGAAAGTTGTCACTCCTGAAGCTGAAATTGTTGGCGTAGCAGGAGCAGGTTTTACAGTAATCGTTCTAGATGCGGGGAAAAGCGACGTACATCCGTTTACCGTAGAAGTAACCGAATAAATTCCTCCTGTAGTTACCGTAATCGACTGAGTAGTTTCTCCGTTAGACCAAAGATTACCTTCAGTAGCTGATGAAGTCAATACTACGCTTCCTCCATCGCAGAAAGTTGTTGATCCGGTTACAGCAATGGTTGGTCTGGTTGGATTTGGTATAACAGTAGTTACAAGAGCTTCCGATGTCAGGGAATTACAGCCACCACTCACTCTGACGGTATAAGTGCCCGACCTTGCAATTGTTATCGACTGTGTAGTAGCACCTGTTGACCAAACATTTCCTGTGGCAGAAGATGAAGTCAAGATAACAGTTCCTCCATCACAGAAAGTAGTCGGACCACTTGCAGTAATTGTTGGTGTTGCGGGTCTTAATATCACGTTAATAGTCATAGGAGCCGAAACGGGCGAAGTACAAACTCCAGTAGTATAACTAACAGTATAGGTTCCTGAAGTTGTAACTACAATAGATTGAGTTGTTGCTCCATTAGACCATAGATTTCCTGTCGCAGCAGACGATGTTAGTGTTGTGCTTTCACCTTCGCAGAAGTTATTGCCACTGTTAGTTATCGTTGGAGCTGCCGGAGGTGTCATTATGTTGATAGTTATTGGTTCCGATATTGGTGAATTACAGCTTCCGTTATTTACTGAAACCCAATAGTTCCCGGATGCCAGAGCTGTGATAGATTGTGTAGTTTCTCCTGTAGACCAAACATTTCCCGTTGCAGATGATGAAGTTAACACTACACTTTCTCCAAGGCAAACTGTTGTTGGACCTCCAGCAGTGATCGTTGGTAAAACAGCTGAAAAAATAGCAGTAATAGTATGGCTGGCATTTACGTTTGTAAAAGTATAAGCAGCAATAGCTCCTTGCGAAACGCCGTCAACCAATACGTCTGAAATCACATAACCGCAATCAGCCATAATTGTATAGTTTTGGTCTGCTCCCATAGCAACAGCTGTTACACCATTTGGCGTAATTGATCCATTTGTACCTGCACCTGCAGCAATCGAATAGCCATGAACTCCGTTCTCTGTTGCTCCCATAGTTGGTGTCAACGGATTTCTTGGGTTGCAGTCAAAATCGGTAGTAATCCCAGCAATTGGAATTCCTGCTCCGTCAATAGTTGGATTGGCTCCTGCGACCAAATGTAAATCTGCAGTAGAAACAAAATTTGGCTGTACTTCAACTGAATGCAAATCAGCTCCATTAGCCAATTTCCAATCTGTCAAGGTTGCATAATTTGTACCTCCGTTTATAGTAAGCGCTCCACATCTGAATCCGAAATCCTGCGGTCCTGAACTGAAATAAGTGTTATAATCCGAAATCAGATTATTGAAAGTTGTGCTTGTCGTTCCAAATGCGAACATTTTCACTGCACCTCCAATGGTTGCAATCTGATCAATAAACATAATGTTATTTCGCATATCCAGATTGGGATCAATTCCGGTTACGGAAATACAAAAACTTGGGGTTTGATTTCTGTTTTGCGCCCCACGGTCACCTGTCAGCCAAATAGAATTGTGATACAGTTTGGTCTTAGACGCAACCGCCCCCACAACATGAATTCCGCTTACCATAGATCCTACCTGTGACTGTCCGGTTACTCCAGCAATCATATTATTCTGTATCACGTTAGGAAGCCCAGTTGCCGCTCCTGAAACGATAATTCCGGAGCTACTATATCCGATAGTATGGCTATTAACAACTCCATTAATTTTATTGTTGCTCACCAATGCGCCAGTTACATTTCCGGCTACTACCGACACATCATTTGCTACTGCCCTTCCTATGCCAATACCTGTAGCATCACCGTCAACTTGATTGGCATGCGAAACATAAACGGTATTAAAGCTCACATCCGGATTATTTTCGGAAGCGATACTTATTGCACAACCACTAATTGCATTGGCACCTGTTGCAGAAAAATCGTTGTTACGGATAACTGTGCCCGAATTTTGTTCCGCCAAGCTAATTCCTCTTGAACTGATACCCAATCGTACTTTTTGTATTGAACAATTTACAAGTTTATTTCCTTGGTTGACCATTCCGTTGTTATAGGGTGATGCTGCGCCAAACGATACTCCAAAATTGGTCGAATATTGATTCGTAGCCGTAATATTGATGTTTTTTACCGTATTGTTCATTGAACCATTAGTTCCTGGCTGGAAAGCAATTACACCATTATTTGTTGTACTGGTAGTAGCCGTACTAATAAAAGTCAACTGCCTTAAGGAAGCATCTCCTCCCAAAGCACACGGTGTGGCATTTCCGTGGGTAATTGATCCATTGATCGTTACGTTGTCGGTACCATTGAATCGGATTAACCCGCTTTGATTTGTCCCCGAAATAGTCCTTGCTTCTCCTACCGGCTGAATTAATACCGGATAATTTCCAACTATTTCGTTTAAAGCATGGGTTCCTAATTCTCCAGTCAAATCAGAAATGATATTGATGGTTATTGGGCCTGATACTCCCGCAATCCTGGTATTAATAGCCTGAAAGATTCCTCCAGCATTGGTAAGCGAAGGATAGTTACCTCCGGTCCCAACCGTATAGATCCCGTTCATTGGAGGCAGTACGTCGGCAATAGTAATAGTTGCCGGATTCACATTCTCAATGGTCGTTCCTACCGGATTGGACAAGGCTAATGATATTGTTTCTGCATTATCGAATACAAAATCTGACAAAACGGGAACGCTGATCATTTTTGGCATATTATCACCATCGCCCCACGTTAACGTACCCGAAACTGGGGTATAATCTGAACCAGCGATTGCTGTTCCATCGTTTGTGGCGTAATTAACCGAAATCGTACCCGCTGACCCGCCGTTGCGGTTTACCGTTACTAGAGCCATAGTATTTTCGCTGGCTTTCACCTGATCGTAATCAAACGATACATTTCCCGAATATCCCTGGGTATCATAATAAATCTGAAGATTTGGCTTATTGCCTAATGGTATTCCATAAGTGTTGTTCGATATCGGCGTAGCGAAACTGCTCCAGGTTTGTGAGCTTCCTAAAGAGGTCCGGAATTGTTTTGACGTCGAAAAATCACTGCCACTTCCACTTCCGTAATTGGCTTCTACCACTACCTGCAATCCGATTCCTGTGTAGGTAAATGGCGTGCTGAGCGGTATGTAAATCCATCGCCCAGTTACAAAACTTGTTGCCGGAATCGTAGCATTATATACCAGAGTAGTTCCGGAAATCGCATTACCATATATTTCTGAAAAGCTAGTAATACCGCTTGCATTTGACATATAAATTTTTACAGGAATAGCACTTGGTCCGCTAGCCGACTCCACATAATACCGAATACCTGTAATCGTCGATCCTGGCGCAATGTTAATTTCTGAAGCAGGATAATGGGAGTTTATGCGATCGTAAGCATAATTAGAACTCAACGGACGGTGACTTAAGCTTGTGTACGCATTCCCCGCCGGAATGGTCAGTTGTGCTGAACTGCTTTGGCATAGTATAAGTGCCAGAATTGCGAACAAAGACTTCATTATGGAAGCTTCATTCATTTTAAATGAATTGTAGTTTTTTTCCAAGAGAATAATGTTAGAAGGTGTTTAATAAAATAATTTGTGCCTGTTTTTGACTTTTAAAGTTGCCAAACTTAATAGAACATTTGTGAATACCTGCTTTTCAAATTTCATTTTTTTATGAATGTTATTGTATAATTGTCAATAAATTCACAATACAATACTACTTAAAAACAAAATAAAATCTTATTCTAATGTATATTCGATGGTTTACAGCATATATTAGTAGACAGCTGAGGGAAAAACGTTGTTGGATGCCGATTGGGAAATTGCTTTTTTTCCTTTTATATTTTGTATTCTATGCAAATTTCTCAATGTGAACCTAAATTAGATGCCACTGCAAATGAAAACATAAAATAAGGTAAAGTTAAGCTACATTTTAATACCTGTGATACCATACCAGCATTGTTGAAAAATGCAAGTTCATTTCTGAAATAGATATTTTAATTTTGCTTTGATAACTTTAATACTACCTGCAGTCCATTATAAAATTAAATACGAAGGGCGTCTATGCGAAAACAATGGAGAATTTCCAACGAGTTTTTACGAATTTTGGGTATCTAAGAAGGATTGTTGTTAATGAAAGCATTGAAGTTTATCCAGTCAAAGATTATTGAGCCATACAACTGGATTACATTTTATTGTTTCAAAAACGCCAAAATTGGCATTAGGTGTTTGATTTCAATCTCTGATAGCCCACTACAATTAGCTAAGCACATTAAACAATGAAAACCTTAAATTTTGTCAACAGCTATGTCAACACACTTTTGCGGCTAATACTTACATATATATTTAAATTTACGTATCAAAAATAAATTTATACGTTATGCAAATTATACGTCTTGCCATTGTTCTTATTATTTTAATGCACTCTATTAAAAGTTCAGGACAGGAAATTAGCACTCTTCAAAACCAAAATGGTTTTAAGGCATCTCAGGAAAGTGGATGTATAGCTCAACTTATGCGCTGGCAAAAATTTGGTTCTAAACATGTTTTAGGATTATTAAACACACCACAGCAAAAGCAACTTTCACAATTGGGCATACAACAGGAAAACATAACGCCCTTAACTACCAGTTATGAGTTTTATGGAGGGGAAAGTACAGCGGGGAATAATATACCTTTTGATATGGTTACCGATGCACAGGGAAATACCTATGTTACTGGCGGAAGCAGTAACGAATTGCATCCGGCGGGCGATTTCTTTACCATGAAAATAAGCCCGCAGGGATCTATACTATGGCAGGTAAGAATCCCAGCAACTATGTATGCAGTAGAATATGGCATGAAGTTATTACTCGATGTAGATGGCAACCTTGTTGCAACCGGATTGAAATGGAATGGCAATGATATGGATATTTGTACTGTTAAATATTCTCCAGAAGGAGTGCAACAGTGGATGAGTATATATAACAGTCCTCACGAGGGTATAGATGTCCCATCAGCCATGGTATCTGGATCAGATGGATCAGTTTATGTTACAGGTATAAGCTGGTCGGGCTCATCTTTAGATTATATTACTTTGAAATATAATACCGATGGAACACTTGCATGGCAGACGCGGAATAACGGCCCCGGTGTAGAATCATGGAATGAGGCTACAGCTATTGCAATAGATAATACAGGCAATGTAATAGTTACAGGTTATAGCCCAAATAACGACGGATGGCTAAATTATCATACTATTAAATACAGCGCAAATGGCACACAGCTTTGGTCTCAAGACTATAATTATGCAAGTACCGATCCTGAAAATCTATCAGAAGTAACGAATTCCATTCCCAGGTCGGTTACGACAGATCGTGATAATAATGTTTATGTAACCGGTGTTTTTGATACCTTTTTAGGTAGGATAGGTACTATAAAATATAATGCGTCCGGAGAGCAGCAATGGATAGCCACTTACAAGACAGAAGGCGAAAAAACAGAAGGTTGGCAAATTGCCTTCAGGGATAACAAGCTGTATGTGGCAGGCAGCCACAATGGCAACTTCGCGAACAACGGCAATGTACTTATATCTTATGAACCGGATGGCACAGAAAACTGGACTAGAGAAACAACTGACCTTATTGATGCTTCAAACATAAAACTTTTGTTTGATACTCAGGGAAACCCTGTTGTGGCAGCAAAAGGCATGACATCCGGTGCCGAAGAATGGGCTTTTAACCATGCCGCACGCGCTAAAAAATATTCTGTACAAGGAGACCTGGTGGGGGAAGCCGCATTTGTGATTGACACAACTGAAGGGACAGCGAGCTTGGGCGATATGGCAGGCACAGGCATGGACACTAATGGCAATGTTTATTTTGCCGTAAATTCTTTTTACAGTGCTAACGGTGCAGTGTACGAAATTGTAAAATCGGAATTTGGAGTAACTGCCCATGCCTCACTCTGGAATACTGTATATACTAACACTGCTGCACCTAATGCTTCTATGCTTTACGCTTTTGCCGATGGCAACGGTAATACATTTTCTACCGGCCGATATTATAATTTTGCCGACGGCATGCTTAATTCAAATTATTTTCTTGTAAAACACAATGCACAAGGCGCGGTAGCCTGGCAGGTAGTTTACAACACAGAGAATGGTAACCCTGCCGAAGGTATAATAGGAAGAGCAGATAATAACGGAAATTCGTTTGTATGCCTGCTACCTCAGTTTGACGAACCCATTACCCTAAAAAAGATATCACCTGACGGTCAGGAATTATGGGAAACCGAAGTAATCCTAGTTAATCCTCAGATGCAGGTTATGGAAACAGGTACCGACGGATCTGTATACCTGGGTGGCGTAGCTTATCAAAATGAAAGCGATAATACCCCTTCTTTTGTTGCGATAAAGATAAGTGCTACAGGACAAGAAATTTCGAGGACTTTCGCCACAAGCAGTACTGCATCAAATAATATATATACAATTGCATCAGGCAAAGTAACACCCATGGGCGACTTTATACTAACAGGCAGTTGCGGCAGCGGTAATTTTATGTCTCAGGATGTAAACCTTACGGTTATAAAATTTAACAGCGATGGAACTCTGGCATGGCAAACGCCTATAATAGCAGAGGGAAGTTCTTCATCAGGGACTGATATACTAATAAGTAATGACGGAACTATATATACCAATGGTTTTGCACAAAATAACGACACCTTCATGACAGACATCATTACCGCAAAAATTAGTCCCGACGGTCTATTACAATGGAGCCGTGTTTTTGGTAATGAAGAAAGAAATGAACGTTCATATACCATTAAGCAATTTTCTGATGGTGCCGTAGCAGTTATTGGCTACAGCCTGGGTATCGACGATAGTATAAATAACAGCCTTATTAAATATGATACCCAGGGTAATGAACTGTGGGTATATGAATCAGAAAACATGAGGTACTACAATGACTTTCATATAGATGGATCAGATAATTGCTATATTATGAACCAGATAACAACCAACCCTTTCCCGCATAAAATTTATAGGTCACTTTTCCCTATAGCATCTTTAATAACAGTAGATGCTACAGGCAATGGAGAAGAAGAATTTTTTGTAGGCAATGAATATGCAGAGTTTTATGGAGAAAGCCTTGTACCACACCCCGATGGCAGGCTACTTTTAGCAGGAAGCATCGCTAACCAGTCTTTCTTTCAGGGTTTGCATTTTTTTGAAACAGAACATGACGGCTCACTGGGTATAGGAGATAACGAAACTGTAATTCAGAAAAACAAACTCGTCCAAAATTATCCTAATCCTGTTGCAAACAGCACAACCATTCCTTTTTACCTTCTCAATACAGAAAAAGTAAGTATTAAACTTTATAGTAATGAAGGCAAATTAGTAAAAGAAATAGCGAATGAAACTTTTGGCAGTGGCAATAACAGCTTAAATTTTGATGTGGCTGGACTCGCTCCGGGCATTTACTTTTACCAGATAACTGCCGGTAAATTTAAGCAGGCCCGTAAAATGATCCTGGCAAGATAGTTCTTCATAAACACAAGAAATTGAATCCCTTTGCATTACTGCAAAGGGATTCATAGTTATAAAACACATCATTAATTCTAAATTACATAAATTTGAATGCACAATACTATTTATGAAATACGCTCATAACATAAACAATTTTTTTTTACCGCTGTTGCTGCTGTTACTTTTAAGTGCATGCCGTGAGAATAATGCAAATAACAAAGATTTGGTAAATAAGACTGTTGTAAACAAAACAGATATACTTACAAATCTTGGTAACGAGCAATGGCGAATAGGCAATTACCAAAAAGCATTAAAATATTTTACACAGGCCTATAACAAAGTAAAAAGTAGCGGCAATGAGCAACAAATGGCTACCCTCCTAAACAACCTTGGCCTGGTACACTGGAGGCTTGAGAACAATACTTCGGCAATGGAGTGCTACAATGAGGCGGCACAACTGGCAGAAAAGCTAGATATGCAACGCCTGCTTGGACTAACCTGTACTAACCGCTCGCTCATTCTTAAAGAGCAACGCAACTTTGCCGAAGCGTTTAAATATAATAACAAAGCTATCGAAATTTTTAAAGCACTTAAAGAACCCAGAGATCTTGCAATAGCTTACAACAACCAGGGGCAAATTTACCGTTTTGGCAACCGGCCAGAACAAGCACTTACTTATTACAGCCTCTCTTTAGAAGAATGCCAAAAAATAAATTATACCGAAGGAATGGCTACGGCCTACCAAAATCTGAGTACAATATACACTACAAAGGCTAATTCGAATAAAGCATACTATAACGCTCAAAAAAGCCTCGCCCTTAGCCTGAAGCTAGATAGCAAAGTGCGCATTAGTGAGGCATACCGCGAGCTGTCCAAAATACATGACCGGTTTTCCCAGCCAGATTCGGCATTGTATTATTTTAAAAAGCATTATGACCGCGAAAAGGAACTAATGAATGCAGCCCAGGATGAAATGCTCTCACGTTACCAAGCTAAAATGGGTGTAGAGGTTAAAAACCTGCGTATACAAAATTTACAAAATGAACGCCAGATAGCTAATAACAGGCTTGGGTTTATTGCTATCGGCATACTGATGGCATTACTTATTGCTGCCTTTTTACTTTATAGATATTTTTATAAAATGAGCTTTAAAAAAACGCAGCTTGAAGCAGAACTTGAAAATTCGCTAAAGATAATAGAAGTTAAGGAACAGGAATTAAAAACCTATATAATAGACCTCTCTAAAAAGAACAACATTATAGGAGACTTACATGCAGATATTACTGTTAAAGCAATTAAAGATACAGAAAACGAGGAGGTTGCCCATTTGTTAGGGCAAAAAATACTTACCGATGAAGACTGGCGAACATTTAAAATAAGATTTGGCTCTATATATCCACATTTTTTTGTCAGGATTAGTGATAGCAATATTATAATTACAGAAGCTGAGATCCGTATATTGGTACTTATGCGCTTAAATCTTAAAAGTAAAGATATGGCTGCCATACTTGGGATATCGCCCCAAAGTGTAAGGGTCTGCAAAATGCGCCTTAAGAAAAAACTTCTTTTAGAGGATTATGAAACCGTTGAAGATTTTTTACATCATATTATTAAATAATTTGATTGTAAGTTATGACATCTTTATTTTTTTTCGCCAACTTCACAATTGTTAATCTTAAATTTTACTGTGTAAAAAAAATAACCTGCCAAAAAAGGATTCTTTTTTTGTGTAGTATTGTAAAACTAGATGCTTGATGACCTAGCGAATGTACATCTATAACGAGCAAGTTATTTACCATAAAAAAAGTGCGGCGATATATATCGCCGCACTTTTTTTGAGATATTTAAAATCATAAAGCTGATGCTTCAGGAAAGTCTATCGGAATTTTAGTATTTGCAAAAACGTAATTTGTGAAGCTTCTTAAAGCAATCAATGCAGTAACTTCTATTAAAGCCTTTTCATCATAGCCTGCCTCAAAGAAACGTTCCAAATAATATTGGTCCGCAGATCCTTTGTTTATGGCAATAGATTGTGCTAATAAAATAACTGCATTTAGCTTGACATCACTATATTGTGCTTTACGAATAGCAATTGTATCTCCTTCGGTATAACCTCTCATTTTTGCAATCATCGTGTGTGCCGCCAGACAATAATCACAATTATTTACCTGAGAAACGATAAGATTTATAGCTTCTCTTTCTTTGGCTGAAAAAGAAGAATCAACAGAAAGTGTGGCTTCAGTATCTAACATTGCTTTTAATGCAGATGAAGAATAACCGATAGTAGCATAAAGATTTGGGATTTTTCCCATTTTAGATTGCACTGCTTCCAAAATAGATTGTGAAGTAGCATTTAACTGATCTTTAGAAGGAACTTGAATTGTTTTCATGATAATGTGTTTTTTGAAATTATTTATTATATTATTTATTAAAAAGTATTCTTTTTGCAGCATCTGAAGCTACAGCTAGACCGGCTGCCATCATAATTATATCTTTAATCACAAGTCTGCCGGAAGCAGAAAGAAATGGAAATCCAAAATGTTCAGTCGGAAAGTCGCCACCTATGTTTGGTACATATACTTCAGGAGTAGTTATTAAAAAAGAAAGCGTTACCAAAGACATTACTGCAGTTAAGAGTCCTCCGGCAAGACCTATTTTAGAATAAAATATGCCTAATAAGTTCATTAATCCAATGGCAACAATGACAGTTCCAAGCGCAATTGAAAAAGAATAGGTTCCATTTTCCTTATTCCATGTTATATTTTTAGTTACTTCCTGGCCTTCAAGGTTTTTGTATTGTTTGTATTCACGAGCTTCTGCGTTATAGAAGAAACTCATTAAAGGGCTATTGGCAACAAAAGGAACGATTCCATCTGCTTCATAGTGAAAGGCCTTAAGACCTCCAATCCAAATCATAACAATGGCAATTGAAATTCTGATGAAGTTGATAAATTGCCGTTGCCCATTCGCTAAAAATTGTAACATTCGTTTCATAAATAAAGTTTTAATTATTGATGAAACAAAGTTACAGCCTATGCAACTACCCTAAAATGGACGAAAAAGGATATTACTTGGACAAATATGCCATTCTAGAAATACCTCCTTTATTTCTAAAGGCCTGAGGAGAAATTTGTGTGCATTTTTTAAAGAAACGACTAAAGTAATATTCATCGTTAAATTGCAATTGGTAGGCTATTTCCTTAATGCTGAGTGTAGTAAGATGAAGCAGTTTTTTAGCTTCCAGTATGAGTCGGTCTTGTATTAGCTGACTTGGTGTCTTACCAAAATATTTAATACTTTTTTTGGTAAGGGCATTGGGTGAGATAGAAAGTATTTCTGCATAATCATTAGGTTTATGGAGAAATAAATATTTTTCATCCAGTAAGATTCTAAATTGCTCCATTTTTTCATCTTTAGCCGAAACTACAGTATCCTTTTGCTGAGTTCGTAATTTAGCAGTGCTACATTTCGCTAAGATTACCTGCAGATATGATTTTAAAATCATTTCTGAAGAATCTGGATCCATAAGTTCTTCTTCTAAATTCTGTACCAGCTTACAAAAGTCATTATGCTGCTGTTCAGAAATGATTATTGATGGTTCTAAATAGATATTGTTAAAAAGAAGTCCGTTGCATGCTACTTCTTCGCGATGCGCTTCAATACAATAAAAGTCACCATGAAATAATATAACTGTGTATTCAATATTTTTAGATTGATCTATAGAAATGGTCTGCAAAGGAGTAGAGAACAATATTGTAGGACTTGAGAAATTAAAGGAAGCAAAATCGGCACGATAGATTCCTTCACCTTTATGAATTAAAATTATAGAATATTGAGATAATTGAACAGGAGTTTCTAAAGAATAATTTATGCTTTTTTCAATACTAATAAGATGTTCACCATTTTCACTCAAAATATTTTTCATATCTGGATCCATATTGAACAAAACTATTAAAATTTATCAGATAAGCTTATTCATATGGATTTTAAAATAATAAAAAACTTAATTGCTTGTAAACTATTTTTAGTTTGTCTAGTTATGTTCAAATCAAAAACTAAATTTTGAGTTTACTTTTAGTTAGTATATTAAAATACATAATTGTCAAAATAATTCCAAAATAGAATTAACAACTAATAAACAATTATTTGTAATCATTGCAATTTCTTTACTGCATCTAAATTCAATTTTGGAATTCTTTGAAAACCAATCCTTTATTCGGTATTATTCATTACATTCGCAATTATTACTTCAATATACTCGATACTGCTACATTAACAACATAAAATATAGGTGCTTTTCCCGCAAATTACTGCCATTATTTTCTAAAAACAACTTCGCTTTTATATGAGCAACAAAGAAAAAAATGATGGAAAAGAACCAGTTATGGCTCTAAATGAAATCACATTTTTTACGGTAGAAAAACCACAGGAAGATGCTGAATTGAGTATTGTTAAAAAAGAATTGCTGCTTCAAAATGATGAAAGGCTAAAAAGGGCGGCTGAATTAATCATCGCCAACAAAGAACTCATCTACCAAAATAACGAAAAAGAAAAACGTGCCGATGAACTTATCATCGCCAACAAAAAGCTCGTCTACCAAAATAACGAAAAAGAAAAACGTGCGGCCGAATTAATAGTGGCCTACGAGGAACTTGCCTTCCAAAATAAAGAAAAGGAAAAACGTGCAGCTGAACTCATCATCGCAAACAAAGAGCTCGCCTTCCAGAATGAGGAAAAAGAAAAACGTGCCAATGAATTGATCATTGCAAACAAAGAACTTGCTATTCAGAGCAAAGAAATACAAAAGCGTGCAGCAGAGCTGATTACCGCAAACAAAAAAATAGCGCTTCAAAGCATCCAAAAAGAAAAAACAAAAGCGGAAAAAGAAAAACGTGCGGCAGAGTTAATTGTAACCAACAGAGAACTCGCCTATCAAGAAAAACGAGGCAGGGAATTGATGCTGGCCAATGATGAGCTAAAAAAAGCCCAAGAAGAACTGGGCGCCTTTTCTTATTCAGTTTCACATGATTTGCGGGCGCCAATCAGGGCAATCAATGCCTACACGCAGATTTTATTAGAAGACCACAGCGATTCTATCGACGCAGACGGCAGACAAGTTTTGCAGGCAATAATCAACAATTCAAAGAAAATGGGATTGCTGATCGACGACCTTCTCGCATTCAGCAAACTTGGCCGCAAGGAAGTAACTTCTGCTTCTATAGATATGACTGCTCTATTAAAAGGTGTGATTAATGAAATAATTGTTGATGACAGCAAAATTGTTCCCACATTTGAAATGAAAGAACTTTTGCCTGCGAAAGGCGACCAGTCACTTATTCGTCAAGTATGGGTAAATCTTATTTCGAATGCCGTTAAATATTCAAAATATGAATCTGAAATACGCATTAAGATTACTTCAATTGCCAAAAAAGGCAAGATAGAATATTGTGTACAAGACTGGGGCGCCGGTTTTGACATGGAATATTATGACAAGCTTTTTGGCGTCTTTCAGCGGTTGCATTCGCAGGAAGAATTTGATGGTACAGGCATTGGGCTTGCAATTGTGCAAAAAATAGTAAATCGCCATCACGGAGCGGTCTGGGCAAAATCAAAATTAGGAGAAGGATCTAGCTTTTACTTTAACCTTCCAGATAATAACAATAATCCTTAAAAAAAACATAATGAATTACGACGACATTGAGATTTTATTCGCAGAAGATAGTATGGATGATGCCATGCTGACTATTCGCGCGCTAAATAAAAGCGGATTTAAAAACAAACTTTTACATGTAAAAGATGGTGCTGAAGCGCTTGATTTCATGTATTGTCGCGGTATTTACGCTGAAAGAAATCCTAAATCCCATCCAAAACTTTTACTTCTAGATCTTAAAATGCCAAAAGTTTCAGGCATGCAGGTACTCGAAAAAGTTAAAAGCGATCCTGATTTCCGAGCTATTCCTGCAGTTATCCTTACTTCTTCCCAAGAAGATCCAGATATTGCAAAATGTTATGACCTTGGTGCCAACAGCTATATCGTCAAGCCTGTAGACAGCAATAATTTTTTTAATGCTATAAAAGAAATGGGAATGTATTGGATGATCTTGAGCCAGCCTTCCATATAAACATTGGTCATACTCCAATTTAGTGCAAATTCATAATTCCCCATAAAATGAAAAAAGATATTAAAGTTCTGATACTTGAAGATAATACTACAGATGCAGATTTAATATTACGGCAGTTGAATAAATCAGGAATATGTTTTCAGTCAAAGGTCGTTGAAACACGGAAAACGTTTGAAGAATCGCTCGATATTTTCTGCCCAGATATTATTTTATCCGATTATTCCCTGCCGTCATTTGACGCCGTTTCTGCTTTCCAGCTGATGAAAAGCAAAGGGCTCCGCATTCCATTTATTATTATTTCAGGAATTGTTGGTGAAGAAAATGCCGTAATGCTCATAAAAGACGGCGTTACAGATTTTGCGTCTAAAAATAATCTCCTTGCCTTGCCTCAAAAGGTTAAACGGGCATTAAAGGAGGCTGAAGAACGCCTGGAAAAAAAAGAGATTCTCGAAAAATTAAGGAAGCAGACGGCAGCATTATTGATTGCAAACGAAGAACTCGTTTTTCAAAATGCTGAAAAGGAAAAAAGAGGCATTGAATTGCTTAATGCTAACAAGGAACTGCTGGCTTTTAATTTTATTTCAAGCCATGACTTGCAGGAGCCGTTGCGTAAAATTCAAACTTTTGTCTCAATAATCATGCAAGATGAAATGAAAAACATGACCGAAGCTGGAAAGAAAAATATGGAACGCATAAAAGTTTCGGCCACGAGAATGCGAAGATTAATTGAAGATTTGTTGGCTTTTTCACGTGTCAGTAGCACTGATCGTCAATATGAAATGACTGACCTGCATGTGATTCTTGAAGATGTAAAATCTGAATTAAAAGATACAATTCAAGAAAAGCAAGCAGTGATTGAAGCTGTTTCCCTTTTGCCTGCTAATATTGTAGCGTTCCAATTTCGTCAGCTTATTTGCAATCTGATCAGTAATTCTCTTAAATTTTCACTGACTGATCAGCCACCCCACATTATTATAGAAACTAGTATTCTCAACTACAATGACACTAAATTGGAGCATCTTAATCTGCCTCAAAAATGTGACTACTGGAACTTTAGCTTCAAAGATAATGGCATTGGTTTTGAAAGTAAGTTCAACGAACATATTTTTATAATGTTTCAAAGACTCCACAACATTCGCGAATATTCTGGCACAGGAATCGGGCTTGCAATCGTAAAAAAAATTGTAGACAACCATAATGGAATTATTACTGCCAGTGGTGCATTAAACAAAGGAGCCACTTTTGAAATCTATATTCCGATTGATAAAAATGTTTCTGCAGTTTATGACAATTTGCTTAACGAAGTTTAATTTTTTTCAATATTTAGTCTATTTTTGACTCAAATAAGCAGGTCCTGAATTCATATTTTTATTTAGAAAACTTAATTTTACTTGTTTTCTTATTTAGATATATCTTAAACTAAAAATTCTATTTAAAATCTTCTATTTTAGACAAACAATACTTTCAGAAATCCCTTTCAGATTGTAAGTTTTGTATGCGCATTTAGCAATAAAAAATACTTCGATAATGCTAAATGTGTTAAAAATCGAATCTAGAATATAATAATATTACAAATTGCCACTACTTTTTTCTATTAGTCATATTAAATTTCTGATGCTAAAAAAAGAACTTATCAATCTATTTTTTATCATAATAGAAATCATCGTCTATCTTAAACAAGGTAGTCAATCCAGTCTTAAACCATTAAGTTAAAATTTAAATTGTAAATTTATTTTTTTAATAAAAAATACTAAATATTTAAAATTAATTATTTAAATAATAAAATAATTCTCTCATAAAACGTTAAATAAAAAAATATAACTAAAATTACAAGGTACATTTGAGTAGAAAGCGATACTTAAATCGCAAGTAAATCTCAAATTATGAATAAAATTTTACAGACGGTAATAGCAATTGCCTTATCTTTTTCCCCAATAGTTTCTGTAGCTCAAGCCCCTCCTTTAGGCACAGCTGCAAATTTTGTTCTTTTTTCAACAAACGGGGCGGTAACAAACACTGGTTTATCTCAACTTACTGGAAATGTAGGTACTAATAATGGACCAATTACAAATTTTGGAAATGTAGATGGATTGATGCAGGGTGCAAGTACAGCAACAGCAGTTGCGGCAGCAGATCTTACTATCGCTTACAATTTTTTAGATGCAACAATACCGACTTTCTTTCCAGCACCTTTATTAGGAAATGGCATCGTATGGACGCCAGGAGTTTATTCAATAGGACAAACTGCAACATTGGATAACACACTGACTTTAGATGCGCAGGGAAATGGGAATGCAGTATTTATTATTCAGATTGAAGGCGCTTTTTCTTCAACATCAGGATCACAAGTGATTTTGGCAAACGGTGCACAAGCTTGCAACGTATTCTGGAAAATAGAGGGACTGGTAAATCTTGCAACAAACACAGTATTAAAAGGAACTATTGTAGCAAACAATGCTGCGATTGTTATGAATACAGGCGTGCAATTAGAAGGCCGTGCATTATCAACTACTGGAGCAGTAACTATTTCTGGTGTTACTTCAAGAAAGCCCGTAGGATGTGGAAGTATTGAATTAACAGGGCCACCAGCACCAAATTTAGGAACTATAGCCTGTTATACTATTTTCTCAGGAAATGGTGGCGTGACAAATACGGGAGTAACGTTTATTACTGGAGATATAGGGACAAATGTAGGATTAACAACTGGTTTTCAAGCATTGAATGTAACAGGAACTATCCATCCTAATCCAGACGTCTCAACAGCACAGTGCGCAGCTGATTTGAATGTTGTTTATGCTTATTTGAACACATTGCCTTCAGACATACCATTATTATTCCCAGCCGATTTTGGAAATGACCTTGTACTAACACCTCATACTTATACTTTAGATGCTGCAACAGTATTAACAGGAAAAGTAACATTCAATGCGCAAGGAAATCAAGATGCTATTTTTGTAGTTAAAATCAATGGAGCACTTTCTACAAGTACTTTTGCGACAGTAGAACTTATCAACGGAGCACAAGCAAAAAATGTGTTCTGGAAGGTAGATGGAGCAACAAATTTGAACAACAATTCTATTTTTAAGGGAACTGTTATTGGAAATAATGGTGCAGTAATATTGAATACAGGAGTAACAATTGAAGGAAGAGTATTAAGCACAACAGGAGCTATTAGCACATTTGCAATCAATGCTACTATGACGCCAGGATGTACCATCTTAGGAACAAATGATTACGTCTTGCCTGTTGCAAAATTTTATCCTAACCCGTTCAACTCAAATCTTACGGTAACGGTTGACAATGGTTTCCAAGATAACAGTAGCCAGCTTGCAGTATACAATTCTCTTGGATCTTTAGTACTAGAAAAAACTTTGACAGAAACTACAAATACTATCAGCACGAATTTTCCAATTGGAGTATATTTCTACAAGTTGCTTAGCGACAGCGGAAAAGTGCAGACAGGAAAACTGATTTCAAAACAATAGTATTACTTAATTGTCCAAAAAAAAATGCGTTCCCAAAAGGAGCGCATTTTTTTTATAACTTTTTATCAATCAGCATATTGTTTAAAAAAAAAAATTATCTAACAGATATTAATACTTTCGCCTCTATGGGAACAAGCTTTTAAATCATATGATATGCAAGATCAGAAATACGTGCAAAACAATAGCCGTTTCAGGACTGGAATCGGGAGTATATCTCTTAACAATAACAACTCACTTATACAATCCCAAAATTTTTATCTTAAAACAATAGTTCTACCAATACCGATATCCTCCGTAAAATTTAAATCATGCGAAACAACGATGAGAGTACCTTTATAATCTTTTATAGTAGCTGTCAATATATCGATATTCTGTAAATCAAGATTATTTGTTGGCTCATCTAGAATAATCACATCAGGCGGCATGATAGACATCATCATGCAACATAAAACCAATCTCATACGCTCGCCGCCACTAAGCGCTTGACACAACTTATCTGAATTATCAGGTGCAAACAAAAAACGATTTAGGCGTATCCTAACTTCATGCTCTTCTAATCTTGATGTATTGGATTTTTGTGCCTGTTCATAAATAGTCAGATGCTCATCGAGGTAGGAATAATTTTGGTCCACATAAACAATAATCTGTTCAGAACGATAGATATTACCCGCAGATGCTTGCAATTCGCCCGTTAGCATTTTTAGAAATGTAGTTTTTCCTGAGCCATTTTGGCCCTCAAGTCCTATCCGCTCTCCGCTTGTAATTTCGAAGTTCAAATTTTCTTTCCATACTTGTAAATTTCCATAGGAATAATTCAAATCTTGTCCCTTGAAAAGAATTTTTCCTTTGTGCAGAGAAGAGTCTCTGATTCCTAATTTCATTTTATCGATATCGGGAAGTTCTGATCGCAATTGTCGCAACTCTTGAGAAATATTTTGCATTTTCTCCTCATGAACATTTTTGAGTTTTGCACTGCTGTTTTCGGCATTGTTGCGCAAAGTATTCATCATAATGCGTGCGACTCCAGACTTTTCCTTTTTGCCTTTTCCGCGAGAATCTAATTTCTGTTGCCTTTCATTCGTTTCGCGTTCTTTTATTTTTGCCTTACGCAATGCCCGCTCTTTATCATGAATGCCATGACTCAGCGTTTTCTGTTCTAAATCTTTATGAATAAGATAATCTGAATAATTTCCATTGAAATTGCTAATGCCTTTGTCATGAAGTTCTGCTATTTTTTGAACTAAATTAAGCAATTCTCGATCATGAGTGACGATTATTACAGTTGCAGTTGTTGTTTTTAGCCATCCAGACAATTTGTCTCTTCCAGCGCGATCAAGATGGTTGCTCGGTTCATCAAGTACGGCTAAATCTGGCTTATGGATAAGCAGTCCTGCTAAAAATACTTTTGTCTGCTGGCCACCGCTTAAGAAGCTCATCTTCTCATCAAAATTGAAATCTCCGAGTTCCCAAAATTGCATCGCAAACCGACAGCGTTCTTCAACATCCCAATCATCGTTGAGAATTTCTAAATTTGATTCAGTGACATTTCCGTTTAATATTTCTCGAAGTGCTGTAATTTTTTGACTAACTGATAAAGCTTCGCCAATAGTCAAATTGTCGAATTGCCCAAAAATCTGAGGAACATAATAAGCAGAAGATCCAAGATTTATGGCTCCAGATGATGGCTCAATTTTTTTAACGATAAGCTTAAGCAGAGTAGATTTCCCTGAACCATTTTTGCCAATTAAGGCAATCTTTTCACCCTTGTTTACAGCAAAATTTATACTATTGAACAGCAACTGTTTGTCAGCATGGCGATAAGTGATGTTTTGTAAGGTAACCATATTATATTTCTTTCAAGTTAGACGAATCCCACAGACATAATTGCCTGCAGTTTAAAACTTAGTCGGAAAGAAATATTTATTCACATAGTTCGGTGGTAATTAGTTGCAAAGATATTATTTTCTTGCAAACCTACAATTAGTCAAATGCAGGCAAATTATCGCAGGGATTTAAAAAAAATTACATCTTTTAAAAAAATTGCTATACATTTGTAACTAGCATATTAAAATATACCAAATAATTATGGAAAGAGACCAGACAGAAGAATTGCGTGCTTTGCAAGATACGCTTTATTTTATCGGAGGCAAATGGAGGATTCCAATTATAAACTCCATCTGCAATGGAAATAAGCGCTTTAAGGAAATTGAGCGCAGCATACCTGGAATTACTACTAGAATGCTTTCAAAAGAATTGAAAGACATGGAAGTCAACAAATTGCTTAAAAGAACAGTTTATCCTGATATTCCGGTTTTGATTGAGTATGAACCCACAGATCACTGTCATTCGTTTGGTAATGTGATTGCTGAAATGATCAATTGGGGACGAAGCCACAAAGACATCGTGATGGAAAGGAAAAAATAAAAAGGCGGAATTTTAAAATTCCGCCTTTTTTAAAAATTACAGCATCATGCCTCCGTCAATAACAAATTCAGATCCTGTTATAAAAGTTGCTGCTTCATCGCTCAAATAGGCAACTAATTTGGCTACGTCTTCTGCAGTACCCATCTTTGCCAATGGAATGTCACTAATCATGTTTTCATTTAATTGATCAATTACAGCTTGTTCTAGGCCAAACTTGGACATTATTTCTGTTTTTGTTGGTCCTGGGCTAACTGAATTTACTCGAATTTTTCTCGGTGCTAATTCCAAAGCGGCAATCTTCATTACAGAATTTAGAGCCAGCTTACTGGAAGAATAAATTGAGCTGTTTGCTATAGACATACTTGCACTATTGGACGAAAGAAAAACTACTGATGCTCCATCATTTAAGTAGGGAATAAATTTACTCAGCATAAAATAAGCTCCCTTTAAATTTATGCTCATCACGCTGTCGAACTGTTCTTCAGTAGTATGTTCAATAGGAGCAAAAGCTCCAATTCCCGCGTTTATAAAAAGAATATCGATTTTTCCGAATTTTTGAGAAACTTCGTTTACTAAAAAATCAGTATCCTGCAATTTTCCTTGATCTGCAATTAGCCCAGAAGCTCCGAGTTCAGCGGCTGCTTTATCCACGGCATCCTTTCTTCTTCCAGTAATAATTACTGTTGCTCCTTTTTCAACAAGCTCCTTTGCTGTTGCGTATCCAATACCACTGTTTCCTCCTGTTATCAATGCTATCTTTCCTTTAAATGTACTCATGATTTTATTGTTTAAAATTTTAAGCAAAGATATTAAATACCAGATATACTTTTGTAACTGATATACTCAAGTATACCAATAAATATTTTTATTGAGCCTGCATTTCTATGAGATTATTTATAAGATTTTTAGATAATTAGAGCATTTATTTTATCCAAAAACTTTCAATCTTTCCAATGTCCTTTCCAGAGCAAAAACTGTCCGTTTCAACTTAATTCTAATTTGGCAATAACCGCGTTTGAAACAACTTTGCAGTATTAAATAACTAAAAAAATATAAAATCATGAATGCAAAAACAACAAAAATTATTTATTGGACTGGAGTAGCGCTAACTTCTTTATGGTTTGGCGCCAGTGGTTTATTTGAACTTACAAACAATCTCATAGTTTGGGAAATTACGCAACAATTGGGCTATCCTGCACATTTTATCTATCTACTTGGCGTAATGAAATTATCAGGAATCATCACACTATTAATTCCTAATAAATTACTTAGATTGAAAGAATGGGTATTTGCCGGAATCTTTTTTGATATCATCTTTGCTTTTGTATCAAAACTTGCCGTATTAGGTCTTGCTGCTACAATTGATGCAGTAATCGCTTTGATTATGGTAAGCGTTACTTACACAATGTTTAGAAAATTATACACCGCAAATTACACTGCCAATTAAATTCTGATTGCTACCATTTGCAAATCTAAAATCAAATAAAGCCTGAGATAATTCTTAGGCTTTATTATTGAAAAAAATTAAACTGATGAAATTAAAAACCATACTAAAAACAATAGTCGCTGGAATTTTCTTAATTCTATTTTTGGGTTTTATAATAGCATAATACGTCAATCCGATGCTGGAAAGATCTGCGACAGAAAATTCAAAAAACGAAATCATTAATCAAAATAAAATATCATGAATAAAAAAAACATTATCATAGCAATAGCTATAGTCCTAGCATTGTTGTTGTTTTTGGACTGTTTTATGTTTCCAAAAATCAACTATTCAAATTTAGATCAGAATAATAAAAATTTCGCAGTTGTAGAACTTTTTACTTCCGAAGGCTGTTCAAGCTGTCCTCCTGCTGATGAATTGCTAGCTAATCTGCAAAAGGAAGTCAGCAACAAAAACATTTTTCTTTTAGCATTTCATGTCGATTATTGGGACAGATTAGGTTGGAAAGATTCTTTCAGCAGAGAAGAATATACCGACCGTCAGCGACAATATAAGCAATGGCTAGGCTTGAATGTTCTATATACACCAGAATTCGTGATTAACGGAACTTCTGAATTTGCGGGTGACAGCAAATCAACTTTATATGAAAAAGTATCTAATGCTCTTAAAAAAGAGCCTCTTTTAGAAATAACTTTGGAAGCAAAAAATATCGGTGATTCATTAATATTAAATTATACAACAAATCGATTAGAGGAAGATGCTAGCTTATTTTTAGCTATTATCGAGAAAAAAGCCAGTACAAAAGTAGGACGTGGAGAAAATAATGGTTCAGTCTTAAATCATGTTCAAATCGTTAGAAATGCTTTTACAATTCCATTAAAAGAAAAAGAAAATAATTTAAATATGTCAAGACCTGAATATTTAAATTGGACGGACTTTGAACTGATCGCATTTGTTCAGAAAAACGAAACTGGTGAAATAATTGCGGCAACAAGAGCAGTTTTAAAATAAAAGATTCTTTTGAAAACATCAATTTTACAAGTCAGGAAATCTGAACGAAATTAAAAAGAGTTATTCTATTTCAAAGAATAAACTCTTTTTAAATCATCAATCTTGTTTATCTATTTTCCAACCAACTTAAAAAAGCTGTGGCTTTATCTTTACCCACTAACAATTTTTCTTCTGTAGGAACTGCTAATTTTAAAATCAATTTACGCGAGAAATAATGTTCTGCTTCCTTTATGGCAGAAAAATTGACAAGATATTGTCTATTGATTCTAAAAAATTGATTAACTGATAAAAGCTTGCTTACTTCATCAAGCGACTGCGTAATCTGGTACTCCCCTTTTTCAAATGTCATGATTGTTGGGGTTTCGTTTTTTATAAAGAAATAAGCGATTTTTTCGGTCTGGACAGTCAGATATTTATTGTTTTTAAAAACTAAGAAACTGCTTTTCCCAGTATGTTCTCCCGTTCTCGTAAGTAAATAGTCAAAATCGGGAAGGTTTTTTTTATTTCTTTGGAAAAAATTCTTCAATTCGCCTGCTTTTTTTATGGCTTGCGCAATACTTTCCCGTGAAAATGGCTTCAGTACATAATCGATTCCATTTGATTTGAAAGCTTCAATGGCATAATCATCAAAAGCAGTACAAAATATTACTGGAGAAACTACTTCAATACTTTTGAAAATTTCAAAACACAAGCCGTCAGCGAGCTGAATATCCATAAAAATAAGATCGGGCTGGTCATTTTGAGAGAGGTAATTTATTGCTCCATCAACACTTTGAATATAGGAAAGTATTTGAATATCTGGCCGAATGCTAAGAATTAGCTGACCAAGTGCTTTCGCCGTTTTTACTTCGTCTTCAATTATTATTATATTCATCAATTATTGGTATTTTTACTTTAAATGTAGTTTCATTTTTATCTATTTCAATTTCTTTATTGATCAGATGGCTGAATCTTTGGTTGATATTATCAAGACCGACACCTGTGGATAACGCTCCTCTTTTTAACTGAATTTGGTTTTCAATTACCAAAAAATCAACTTCATTATACAATCTTATTTCAAGAGGTTTTTCTAAGGAAACAATGTTATGCTTGATGCAATTTTCAATTAATAATTGCAAGGTAAAAGGCGGAATTGCAGCATCATAATATTTTGCATCAATTTCATTAATCAGAATAAAACCTTCTTCAAACCTGGCTTTTAGCAGATATGCATAAGCATCCAAGATTTGAAGTTCTTCCCGCAAAGGTATTAAATCTAACTTTCTGCTTTCTAACGTAAATCTATAAAAATCAGACAGTTTTAAAATAAAATCTGCGCTTTGCGGATCTTGCATTTCCACCATCGACTTTAACGTATTGAGACTGTTAAACAAAAAATGCGGATTGACTTGCTGTTTTAAAAGTTCATATTGCGCTCCTAGGTTTACAGAAATCGTACGTTCTAATTCCACTCCCATTTGCTGGGTTTGATAATTTTGAAAAAGCAGATGCAGAAACATGTAGACAATTAAATTTATCAAAACGCCTCGCAGTTCAAACATTATCGGCGCATCCATTTTAGAAACTTGGAAAAGTTCTTGGTGAGCCAAAACTAAAATTACCATGATTACGATTCCTAAAATAACGCTCAAAAAAAGCCTCCAGTTTAAAAAACTCTTTGTAGTGCCTTGCGATGTAAATTTTGGAAGGCTGTAAATATTGTAAAACCAGATAAAAAGCGAAAATAAAAACGTTATCGACGAATTTATAAAAATATCGCCTGCTGTTGAACCCGCATCGAATAATTTAGGGATTGAAGCCAGAATTGCCAGCGCTAGGGAACTTCCCCAAATAACACGCCGCGATACTTGAAATCTTCTTTTTTCTTTTTCCATTTTGTATCTTGATTGAAAAGCTTCCTGTCAAAGATAGGATTTTTTTAAAGCTGTATATTAGTGCTTTTTTTTAGGACAGTCCATTTTTTATTGTGAACTAACAAATATAAATTATTTACTGTTGGGTGTTAGAACAATTATAAAATTGCCTTATTTGCTCCTAAAATAGCACCACTTTTAGCATCTTGAACAAAACCGATGACTTCAAAATCTTTAGAATTAAAGCCTTTTGGAACTGTCAAAGTTACGCTTCCGTTGCCATCTTCTTTTAAAAGTATAGTATGAAGATGTTGCACGATTTGAAAATGTGATAAAGTGCGATTGGCATTTTCACCTCTCTTAATAGAGCTTTTTGCTGTTTTCTGAACTATCGCCAGCAAAAGCTGGCTGTTTTTTGAACTTCCCTTAACGATATGTTTTATTGTAAGTTTCGAACCCGATTGCATAGCTTCCAAAGTAACATCAGCAGAAGCTGCCGTTGACAATGCTTTTTTAATTCCAGATCGAACCGCATTCTCTTGTGAACCGATAAAATCTGACTTCCCATTTATGATTAGTTGTGGCGTGTAAATTGGCTCTTTTCCCAGCCAATCGGCATAGGCATACTGTCTTTTTGTATAATCTGGATTGCTAAAAATATCCTTCCAGCCTTGTCTGTCCCAATAATCAACGTGATACGAAAGCACATAAACCTTACTTTCTTGATATTCTTTTTGGATTTTGCCCATAAATTCATCTGCCGGTGGACAGCTCGAGCATCCTTCTGAAGTAAATAATTCAAGTACTGCAATTCCGTTTTGGACACCTTTTTTATTATTATTTTGTCCGAATGCAGTGATGCTCATTAAAAAAACCAAGGCTAAAAAAGCATGTATTAATTTTATTCTGTTCATGATTGACTTTTTATTATTTTTATTTTATCAAATTTATGAAGTGGATTCAGTGCTGAAAATTATAAAAAAGTAAACCCGGCACATTTTGGCATGAAATGTCCAAAAACGAACTTGGATTTTTTTATAGCCAAAACGGCTCGTTTTCTTTTATCATCAGGAGAATTCAGTTTCCTCTTCATTTGGAAAATGATAAGATCCCAATAAGGAATCTTTTAGAAAGAATTTTGTTTTGAATATCTAATTATAATACAGTGATGACGACATCAATATTCCCTCGACTCATTTTTGAATACGGACAAGTTTGGTGTGCGCTATCTACAATAATTTTTGCTACTTCCTTTTCTATTCCCGGAAGGTTGATGTTCAATCGAGTTCGCAAAAAATATTGATCGCCATTCAGACACAAATCAACTTCCGCGTCGACTGTTGTTTCTTCTGGCAACTTAATTTTTAGTTTGCCTGCAGCAATTCTCATCGCTCCGATAAAACAGGCAGACCAGCCTGCTGCAAAAAGTTGTTCTGGATTAGTTCCTTGCCCAGAAGTTCCTGGTGAGGAAAGCAAGATGTTTAATTTGCCATCTGAACTTTTTGAAGCACCTTCTCTTCCTCCTTTAGTATTTGTTTTTCCTGTATACAATACTTTTTCTACTTTTGTGATGTTATTTTCCATATTAGATAATTATTTCTAAAAGTTTTATTTTAATTAATGTTTATGCGATGTTTTCACATCTGGAATTTCAAATGTTACCAACTGGCTCTGTAGCACTTTGTGCGTTGGATCTGCCAGTTCAAAAAGGATGCTGTGTTTTCCGGCAGCCATTCCCACAATAATAAGTGGCTCGTTGCTGGCGTCTGCCCAATGCCACGGCAAATTATCGACCGTTATGTGCAAGTGCCCAATTCTTGGTGAAATTTTTAAGGCCTCTTGTCCGTAAACCGGAACTATGTGTAGATTTTCTGTTCGATATTGGATAATGACTTTTGCTTTTGCAAGTTCCTCTGGAAGTGGCGCGTCAACAATCAACTTTGCTGCAGCTTCAGAAACAATTGGAGTTATTGCAGGCACACCTACAAAATCACGTGCCGAAGATTGCGCATTGGCATTGAAAATAAAACCTCCCCAGAAGAAAGCTGTCAATGCTATTTTTTTAAATGAATTTTTCATGATTTTCAATTTTTTTAGATTATTCTTTTTTAATTGCGTAATGATTTGAAAGCTGCTCTTAATTCTTCTGTAAAAAGTTGTGGTTCTTCCCAAGAAGCAAAATGGCCTCCTTTATTTACTTCATTAAAATAGATTAAATTTTTATAGCTGCGTTCTGTCCAGCTTTTTGGCGCTTGGTAAATTTCTCCAGGAAAAACCGTTACCGCAACAGGAATTTTGATTTCAGATGTTTTTTGCTCTGCAGCATTAAAATTGTTTGTATTATTTTCCCAGTATAATTGCGCCGATGAATTAGCCGTATTTGTCAGCCAGTACAATGAAATATCATCAAGGATTTCGTCTTTCGTAAGTGCTTTTTCTGCATTTCCATTCGTATAGGTCCAATCATTAAATTTATCCAAGAAAAACGAAGCCAACCCAATTGGAGAATCTGTAAGTCCGTATCCTAAAGTCTGCGGACGCGTTACCATCATCCCAGCATAACCGCCACCTTTTGCATATAGTTTATTGATGGAAGCATATGCGGCCTTTTCTTTAGCAGATAATCCTGTTGGAGTCGGCTCGCCATTTCTTAGAGCATCAGCGATTTCCACTGGAACTGTTGCTGGCATATTTACATGTATTCCTAATAATCCTTCTGGTGCTTGGCGCGCCATTGCATTTGCAATTACCGAACCCCAGTCGCCACCTTGCGAAACATAATAATGGTATCCTAATCGTTTCATTAGCACATCCCAAGCATTTCCAATTCTTTCCGGTCCCCAACCTGTTCCTTTTGGCTTTTCTGAAAAACCATAGCCTGGCATTGAAGGAATTACGACGTCAAAAGCATCTTCATCTTTCCCTCCATATGCTGTTGGATCTGTAAGTGGTCCGATTACTTTTAAAAGTTCAAAAAAAGATCCTGGCCAGCCGTGAGTGATAATCAGCGGCATTGCATTTTTATGTTTTGATTTCACATGTATAAATTGAATGTCTAATCCATCGATTTTAGTCACAAATTGTGGCAGTGCATTCAATTTAGCTTCTGTTTTGCGCCAGTCGTATTCTGTCCCCCAATATTTTGCCAGCCTCTGAACTTGTTCCAATTTTACACCTTGAGACTGATCCGCCACTGTTTCTTTACCTGGCCATCTTGTAGCGTTCACACGATTGTGCAAATCTGACAAAGCTTCTTGCGAAACGCTTATGTGATAAGGACGAATTGAAGGTGCGTCTTTATCGATTTTTGTTTGCGATTTTTGGCTAAAACCAGTTGCAGTCATTAGTACCAAAACGCCTGTCGCTAATTTATTCATTAGGTAAATTTTGTTTGTTTTAATTTTTTCCATTTTATTGATTTATTAATTTCTTTGTCAAAAGTATTTTGATTCTAAATGTATTAAAAGGAACAATTATGTCAATTGGACAAACTATATACTCAATCGGACATTGAGGGACTTGAAAATTTCAGACTCATTTTCAAAAATTGATTATAGCACTAAACTTTAGTAGACATAGTAGTTTTACTAAAGTTATCAATAGATTAATAGGTATGAAAAGCTTGTTTTAAATTCGATGAAGTATGTGGCAAAAAAAAAGGCAGCCAAATTTAGGGTTGCCTTTGTATATAAAATTAGAAAATCTTCTTTATTAAATTATTTTCCAGTTGCAACGTCAATTATCGCTTGCGCAAAAGCTTTGGGATCTTCTTGAGGTACATTATGGCCAATTCCTTTCAAAATACGGTGTGAATATTTGCCAGTAAATTTATCTGAATAAGATTTTCCATCTGCGTTGGCGCCGTCAAAGTCGCTTCCAATTGTAATTGTGGGAACAGAAATAGCAGGCCGTGTGGCAAGATAATTTTCGAGTGCATCATATTTTGATTCCCCTTCGGCAAGTGATAGGCGCCACCTGTAGTTTTGAATTACAATCGCCACATGATCTGGATTGTTGAAAGATTGGGCTGTTCGGTCATAAGTTGGAGTATCAAATTTCCATAGCGGAGAGGCCAATTTCCAAATTTGCTTGTTAAATTCGTAGGTATTTTGCTCATAGCCAATTTTACCGCGCTCAGTAGAAAAATAATATTGATACCACCAACCATATTCTGCTGCGGGAGGCAAAGGTTTTTTATTCGCTTCAAGATTTACTAGCAGGTAGCCGCTGACAGAAACAAGTCCGCTTAAACGCTCTGGCCACAATGCGGCCATTACAACTGCCGTTCTCGCGCCCCAGTCAAATCCTCCAATGGTCGCTTTTTCAATTTTTAAAGCATCCATAAGTGCGACAATGTCACTTGCTATAGCAGTTTGCTGACCATTTCTATAGGTCTTATCAGATAGAAATGAAGTAGTTCCCGAACCTCTAAGATATGGCGTAATTACTCGATAACCCTTTGCTGTTAACAAAGGAACTACTTCTTCGTAACTATGAATATCATAAGGCCAACCGTGTAAAAGAATTACAGCTGGACCATTCACCGAACCAGCTTCTGCATAACCCACATTTAAAAGTCCTGCATTGATTTGCTTTAATGTACCTAAGGAACTCGCTACGGAAAATTTCCCAGCTACCATATCTAATTGTTTATTACTTCCTGTCTGGTTCTGGGCAGATAGGATATTAGTAAAAAGAACACAGGTCAAAAGTATTATCCCAATCACAAGGTAGTGAAGATCATGTTTTTGATTTTTTGCAGCTATTGGAATGTTAATTTTAATATCTGCATTCTTTGCCTCTGCTGCTGTTTTTGTGCTACTTGTTTCCATGATTTTAATATTAAAGTTTTGATTATTAGTTAATTATAAATCAAAAGTAGTATAAACATACAAAGCAGACAATCTGGAAATGGTCCAACTGGGCAAACTAATGGCTGAATAGGGCTTTCAGCAGGCTGAATATTTCAGAATTTTTAAAAGACATCAAACTGAAGATTTATTGGGACAAATGAATTAGTCTTTCCTATTTTATATATAATTATTATAAAACTGGCTTGTTCTAAAAATATAGCAACCATACATTCTTGATGATTCTGCTCAAATTCCAAACGTCGGACAGACATTTATTGAAAATTAGCCCTTCAAAAATTCCTCTAACTTATTATCCGTTGAGCAGAAATCAGGCACCAACCTTATGTACAGGAACAGCTAGGCTGGAGATTCTGTTCATATTATTCCAAAAAAAAATCCCTTCCGTATAGGAAGGGATTCTCAAAGAAAGGCGGCGACATACTCTCCCACAGGATTGCAGTACCATCTGCGCAGGCGGGCTTAACTTCTCTGTTCGGGATGGGAAGAGGTGAGCCCCGCCGCAATAACCACCTTA
>Ga0247731_1000042_pt1 | contig 56875 bp, 80 predicted proteins | sample UWRJL088202R2_FD_180938 | JGI IMG/M metagenome (GOLD analysis project Ga0247731, IMG submission 180938) | Plant litter microbial communities from Arlington Agricultural Research Station in Wisconsin, United States - UWRJ-L088-202R-2 | ecosystem: Environmental > Terrestrial > Plant litter >...
TGCGCTTCAAGGTGGCCCCACGCTATACCTGGAACCTCAATAGAGGCAACCGATGAGATTTTGTCACTGGTTGAAAATCTCAAAGAGCTGAAGAAACAAGAAGCAGAAATAAAAGAAAAAAAAAAAGAGGTCGATATAAAGATCAAAGCTTTTTTCGGTGACAACGAAGCCCTTACGAACAATGAAAAAGTGATAGCTACGCTTACTAATACCATTCGCTTAGATATCGATGACAAGAAACTTAAGAGCGACCAACCCGAACTATACAAAGAGCTTCAAGCAACTTATGCGAAAGAAGTATCTTTTAGAACACTTTATTTAAGAAAGTAAAAATGATGGAAGAAAATGTATTAGAAACGACCTTGAACCTTTTTGAGGTAGAGAAAAATGATTACACATTTAGTTTTGAATTAAATTTAAAGGGGGAATAAACATGCAAGATCAACACATTAATTACCCAGAGGTACTCGACTCGGATTCCGAAGGTTTGATAAACAACAGTTCCGTTGCCAAACTCCCTTCCAGAGATCGTATGAGTGTTAACGGATGGGCCATGATGCCTAAAACTTTTTCAGAGCTCCAAGACTTTTGCAACATCTTAGCCAAATCATCCTTTGTGCCTAAAGCCTTTCAAGGGAAACCAGGTGACATTGTGGTTGTGATTCAAATGGGTGCAAGCTTGGGACTGAACCCGTTTCAAGCCTTACAAGGCATTGCTTGTGTTAATGGAAACCCTAAAGTATGGGGCAAGACCCTTCGCGCCCTTGTGTTTAGAACTCCAGGCTTTGAATCTATTGAGGAAAGACTTATAACCGATGGGCCGGAGGATCAACAAGGGGCTATCTGTACGATGACTCATAAAACACGAGGAAGTCTTACAGTTAAGTTTACAATGGCAGACGCTAGAAAAGCAGGTTTATTGGGTAATCCCACCTGGACTAAATACCCCCTTGTTATGTGCGGACATAGAGCGTTTTCAAGGTGCGCAGATGGTCTTATTCCAGATGCTACGATGGGCTTTGGCATGGCCGAAAATTCTGAGGCGGATGAAGTTGATATGATTGAGGTTGGAACGGAAGTAACACCAAATCGTTCATTTCCTGCTAAAGACGGGGTAGATAGAATCTTGGATATGCTGCCTTATAACTCATATGACACAAATATAACTTTAACCGAACAGGAGATTTAAATGGAACCAATGACACCCCTATTACAACCTGACTTTATAAAGATATCTTGGGCTCAATTCTTTGGATTATCAGCAGCCATTTTGTCGGTCGCTGCCATCATAAGTTTGGGCATAACCTACATTGTTATGCGTTGGATTATAAAATAAACATTTAACAAAGGAGCATACCATGGACTTCTTCAACGTGTGTTTAGGAACGGGAATCCTATTAATTGTAGTTCAAACTTATAGAGGGATTGAAGCATATAAGGAGCACAAAACAAACCCTAGAACCTATGATTGAAGACCAAGACCGCACATCAAATGCGGTCTAATTCACATGTTATTCTGTTACCTACAACAAGGAGTAAACACCCATGACACCCGAACAACTTATAAGATTTGAAGCTACCCGCATCGCATGCGATTACCTATCAAAAGCAGAGCGTTTTATTTCACATGATGATGCTCACAATATGGTTGTGTTCGCTCACACCATAGAAGAATACATAACCAAAGGCTCAACTATTGAAATCGTCGATTCTGAGGATGTATCATGACCATTCTCAAAATGAACAAAAAAAAGAAAGCACCAACCGCTTTGGATATGGCTAAAGCTATCCAAGAATTGACGGGCCTGGATATCAAAGCTGAAGCGGCCAAATGCAAAGGGCGTAATGCCCTGTTGGCTCAATACAAACTTTCTAAGATAGTTTTAGATGCCCTACTTCTAAAAGTAGATTTTTTTCCTGTTCAACTCATTCATGAATTAACAGGTTGCATTATTGCTTATAAAAACATCATCCAGGAAATAGAAAAATCTAAAGAAGCACCCACTCCTACATTTGAAAGGTAAAAAACCATGCAAGTTAATCAGATAAAAGAGAACTTAAATCTTCTTAGGATCGCTATGGAATCCTTCCCCAAAGACAGTGAAGAAGCCGCCCAATATGTTGGTGCACTTCCCATTGAACATGTACGGGCTACCGTGGACTCACTCTATGTCATGTCTACGGTAAGCAATAATCTGCAAAAAAAGCTTTTGTGCTTCTTTTCCCATAACTCACAGGAATTGCTTGATACAGCTGAAGAGCATTTAAACAATCTGGAAAAAGAATCTTCTTCAGGCGCGCGTTCGTAAGCTTAAAAAAAAAGGAAATGGGGGTTGATACCTGCCCATTTCCTTTAAAAGGGTGCTCGCTCTGGCCAGCGACATGCACCCATTTATCTATTTTCATTATACATCTTCCGCCACGCGTGTGGGGAAGGCTGTAGAGGCCTAGAAGCCTCATATAAAATATAGACTTTTATCTAAGACGGCGTCAACCTATTTCACCCATACCCATAGGTATTTGAGCCATGCCCATAATCTGAGGGACCGGAGCGTTTTTGTCGACAAAGTCAGTGATCAACGTTTCTGTGGTTAACACCATAGTAGCAATGGAAGAGGCACCCTCTAGGCAAGCACACAAAACATCGGTCGGATCCATCACGCCTTTTTCAAGCATATCTACCGACTGCCACGTTTTGATATCAAACCCTTGTGATGGATTGTCTAAATGCTGCACACCCTTTTCAATGTAAGAGGCCACCTGATCAGGCTCACGAACGCCAGCATTGTTGAGCAGTTGCTTAAAGGGGTTTTTCAAAGCAGCTTTGATAACAGCTCGACCCATTCGGTAGGCCTCCTTGTTACAACCTAAGGGGATGTCCGAACCGTCCCCATCTTGAGTGCTTTCTTCGTCATGAAGCATTTTACCTGCTTCTAAAAAGGCCACGCCACCACCTTTGTTGAGGCCGCCCTTGATAGCAGCTTCGGTTGCGTACTTAGCATCTTCTGCCCGGTCCTTACGTTCCTTGGTTTCAACCTCAGTAACGCCACCCACACGAACAGCTGCCCCACCTGTTGTAAGGCGAGAAACACGACGCTCTAAAACTAAACGATCTAAAGGGCGCAGTTCAGGATCTTCGAGCAAAGCACGCAACCCTGCCAAACGCTGCTCAACAGCTTCGTGATCGCCTTGACCATCAATGATATGCGTTTGATTATGGCTTAAAATAACACGGCGCGCGCTTCCCAACATAGATATCGTCGCGTCTTTAAGAGGTACACCACCTCTATCGGAGATAATCTTAGCACCTGTCGCGAGGCCGATATCGCCTAAGATATCGAGGTTGTATTCCGTATCATCTGGAACCTTACAACAAGCAACCTTCATGATGCCCTTAAGTTTGTTGCGGATAAAGCTAGCAATGGCATCACCTTGAATATCTTCTGCAACAACAAGAAGGCTCCGCTTTTCTGCAAGAATCGTATCAAGGAGGGGCAAAAGATCAGTGATATTGGAAAGCTGGTGCTCATAGATGAAAATGTAAGGATTCTCTAACTCCGCTATCATTTTATCTTCACGGGTAACAAAACTGGGTGACATGTACCCTTGGTTAAAGGAAATGCCCTTAACTACCTCAACGTAAGAAGAGGGCGTGCGTGATTGCTCAATGCTTACAACACCATCTTTTCCTACCGCGTTATAGGCCTCTGCAATCAGACCACCGATCAAGGCATCACCATTTGAAGCCAGTGTGGCTACATGTCGGATATGATCAAGAGTAGATACGGGAATAGAACGGCTACGGATTTTTTCAATCACCTTTTTAACTTCATGCAACATGCCTTCTTTAAAAGACATGGCATCTAGGTTCTGAGCTTTCATAGCTTCCGAACCCATCTTAATAATGGCGGCCGCCAAAACTGTTGCCGTTGTGGTGCCGTCCCCAACGGTTTCAAGCGTTTTAAGAGCCACTTGTTTCATGAGCTGAGCACCCATGTTTTCGCATTTGTCAGGTAGAGAAATACTGCGTGCAACGGTTACACCGTCTTTGGTTACGTGAGGCAAACGGCCTGGGTTATCAATAATAACGTTACGTCCCATTGGTCCTAAAGTTACTTTGACAGCGTCGGCTACTGTATAAATACCTTTTAGGAGTTTTTGACGAGCTTCCTCGCCAAAGCTTATTTCTCTTGCTCGATCACGCATGAAATGCCCTGTATGTGTTAACTATAGACACAAATCTATCTTTTAATCACAATACATGCAACTAAACATAACTCTTTTAACAGGCTTAATCATGGAACAGAAACCAGACGTTCAAGGGTGCCCCTGCTGCAAAAAAAAGGTTAAAAAGTCCCTTCATCCCATTGTTTTTAACGGTACAAAAAGCTATTTCTTATGTGCAGATTGTAAGAAGGAATACATATTATGTGTGTATCAAGAAGAAACATCTGTTGATACCAAACTGGAAAAAATGGGCATTACTCGTCGTCAATTCTATTGGCAGCTCAAATCAATTCCTTTTTACAAAGTAAAAGAAGACCCATTAAAAATAAAGGCTCAACAAGAAATAATACAACTATACAAAGAGGGTTATAATAAAGCATCTATCCGTGAAAAAACAGGATACTCAAAACATCTGGTTCGAAAGTCTCTTAACAAGCTTTTTAGAGATACGAACAAAAATAAAAAGCTTGAGATTATCTTACCTTGGAACCTTTGGGAAACCCTCCATGAGAAGGTCCCCAAAGTTTTGTTGAGTGAGTATGTTTCTAAAAGTATTCAATTATGTCTTCGCCATCATCCGTATGTGAATCTTCTTTCTTCCATATGCGATCATCCGTGATTTGAATCTGCGCACGCTTTAAGGCTTCTAATAAGTTTGTACCAAAGCCATAGAGTGAGTTGGTATTGGCGTCCCGAACTAAGAACTTTTCGCTTTCCATGTCATAGCGTACTTTGAGTACGATATCTTCCTTTATCATATCGTTTTCTAAATCGTTCATGCTCAACCACAATTTGGTATAAGCAACACTGGTAGCTGTCGGTGATTGGGATTCTGTTTGTGTCAATAGGTGCATAAAATTCTCCGTCAGTAAGTCGTTGTATCCATCAACAACTTAGCGCGGAATCGTCGAGAGCGACAAGTAGAAAATTCTATAAGTTTTAAAATAACGGTTGCCAACGGAAAATCAAGAATGAAGGAAAAATGACATAAGACCTTCATTCACATTGCGGATACAACATGGTGACTTATTTTAGCAACCGTTTTTCTTTTCAGGCTTTAACGCCCACATATAGGGTAGCATAAAGGCTTGAAATATCAAGGGTGAACTAAGAAAAAACAGGCTCGGTAGCACGCCTTAAATAGCGCCTAACTTCACTCAATGGGCATTCCCATCGATGGCTCATCGTCTTTGAAAAAAAGATTTTATCTGAACAAGGCGCAGTGCTCGTACGGCACCAATATTTAATCCTTTTCAAAGGGATGCCCGTCATGTATGAAACTTCTTTGGGCGTCACCAAAATATAATCCAACACCTTTGGGTCCGATGTTTTATCTACCAAAAGTTTCATGAGGTTTTCACACCTTTGCAATCGCTCATCCTCTCCAAAGTTGCTAATTCATTTTAAACTTTTTATAGTAACTATATCAATTCCCCCTCGTCTACTAGGAGTATTCTATGCCCGAAAATCTTTCTACAATTGTAAATGAAAAGATCCAATACGTATCTGAGGCTGTTAAGACGCGCCACATGTCTGAAGGCACAGGTGTTGTCGCCATGCTTGCAGAAATTGTTACCCAGCTTGTTGATCTCAATCAAAACATTTCTCATTTTATAGGAGCGCAGGTTGAGGTTCCCAAAACATCAAAGGCGGTTGCCAAAACTAACGCGGTCAAACAAACATCCGTTATCGCAGAGATTGTTGACGATGTATCGGATGCTATCTCCGATGTTGCTGAAGCCGTATCTGATGTCGTTGAAATGATTACCCTTGGAAAATAGGAGCTATCATGAGTGAAAATAATAACTTTGCTGAGCAAACCACTATGAACATGCTTGCAAAAATAACTATGCTAGCACAACAAAATTACAGGACCATTCCTTGCACCACTGGTCACTTTTGGTCACAAGTGAAAACACATCTTGAAAATTATTTTGGACTTAATAACGCTAAAGACCTTATGAAGAAACATAAAGATGATGTCACACGTTATATCCAGTTGCTACAAAGCGATCTACAAGATATTGAAGAGATGCAAAAATGGATTGAAAAATTTTAACGCATGACGCCTTTGAATTCTTTCATGGCATCTGTAAGTTCGTCAAAAGATTGTATTATCTCAGGCGCCCCGCCTGGGATATGATCTTCTTCATCACAGCTCACCCAATCACGAAACAAACTAGCTCTTTGCTCATCGGAGGGGGGGCCCTCAAACTTGATAGCATATAAGCCGCCTTTGGACTTCAGGGCCCTCGATAAAGTTTTTCCATAGCTTTGGGATACATAATCGGCTTTGAACCAAGAGTCAAAAGTAATAACGTAGCCTTCTTCGTCAGGTTGAATGGTGCAATCATTAAGCCATGCCAGATAGATCTTTTCTTGAAAGTGAAGAGCTCGCGCAAAGCACCTACGTATCTTTTTGATCGATTCAACTTCATTTTTATTGTTGATAGATTTATCAACGTCCTCATCCAGAATAACGCCTATTTCACTACGCTCTATCATGAAGCGTTTCCTATCTATACTAACCCTTATACTTCATAGTATACTCTACTTAGAGACTGATGGGATACAGCGGATACGTCGCTTTCACCCAACCCCCAAAAACATGCCCAAATTCCGATTCAAAGTTGCCCCCCTTGTGTGGGTAGCCAAAACCCCATCTAGGGGCATACAGACCCCCTTAACGGGGCCGCAATCGCTATGCTGGGTCGTCACCCACACCCCTCAGTGTTTTCAAATGTGCCTGCATTCCCAAAACCAGCTTTGATGCGTATTGTTCGTTTGGAAGAACCGTCGCGTCTGGAACAATCCACACCCTGGGCCGTCTGGAACGCGTCACATCGCCTAACGGTCCTTGGAAGTTCACCCCCTTAAAACCGCAGTCACCAACGCTGTTTGCAATGATTTGGCCAAACTTTTGCGCCACATGGTCGGCCATAAACCAGCTACTCAAACGGAAAATCAAACGACCCGAGTCCTCCAAAATATCCGCCTTCTTCAGCCACGCCGCGTATTCCCCAAAGCCAAGGCTACCTTCGAGTTTCTGCCTTACCTCCTGCCACTCCTCCCCCTGGACGGGAACACTTGCCACGGCTGAATGCTGGAGAGGACCCACGCCCACCACAGGCTGGGGGGGACTCTCCAAAGCAGGCGCCGATGGCGTTCCCTGCTCCAGGAGAAGCAATGAAGTAGGATTAGATCTTTTTTCTCCCCCTTCAGGGGAAAAAAGATCAATCCTTATATATGACAAGGGCGGACAATTTGTCCGGGGTTTTGTCCGGGGTTTGTCCTGGGTTTTGTCCGGGGTGTCGGAGGGGATATCCTCGGTTTCAATATCCTCATTTTTGTCCGCTGTATCCTCTCGGGGAGTTGGATTTTTTGGCTCTAAACCACAGTCTTGGCGTACTTTTTCAAGCATTTCTTTTACGTATTCTGCGGGTATACTCCGCCCGCTAGCAGCCCATCTTTCAAGCTCTGGGAGCAAAAAGGCGGACAAAACAGCGGCCATTTTTTCAGATAAAGTGCTCGTCATGAAAGGGTTATTTTTGTGAGGATTATCAACGTGTTCCTGAATATTTATGTCCTGGGTTTTGTCCTGGGTTTTGTCCGGGGTATGAGCCCCTATTTCATCCGCTTCTTTGACCCTGTACATAGAGCACGAACCCGATGATAGACGGATATCAATAAAATCATGATCCTGCAGCTTTTTTAAGATGCGTCTTAGATTTCTTTCAGTCATACCCGTTCTACGAGCCAACCAAGCTTGCGTTACCTGCAGCCAACGTTTGCCATCATCATCAACTATAATATCGTCTTTCAAATTGGGGCATGCATATAAATAAAATCTAAAACTCTTAAGAAGAGTAACACCGCTTGAACCACACGTTTTCCTAGGGGATCGTTGATAATTTAAAGATTTTTTATATGATTTTATTGGCATATTTTATAAAATCTTTCTTGGGTTAACAGACAAACTCTTAAAAGGGTGTTGACACGTTTGAAACGTTTCATTAGTCTCAAAGTTGTTAAAGGCTGATAAAAAAAACCGCCCATCCAGCCCAAAATATTGATCTGAAGATAGGGCTTTAAGGCGGTCAAATCACTTTTTCTCCTTATGGGGATAGGGGTTATCGGTTGGAAACTTAGAGAGGCCCGGTATTGATAATGTCGAAAATGTCACCTGGGCCTCTCACTAAGAAACTTTTTGTACGTTCTATAAAAAAGGAGGAAGTTAAAAAACACGATATCATGATTAGAGCAAAGACCAAAGCCCTATGCTCACAGCATCATATTAAATGTATATTTAACTTTTAAGAAAAATATAAACAAAAAAAGGATTTTTATAGGATGATAGTTATCAAAAAGGCAAGAAAAGCAGAGTTTAACAAAAGTAAAACGCTAAAAAATATTATCGATCATGTGCACCAAAACATGCCTGAATGGAAGATGTTTTTAGATATGCCCTACGCCGATGTATTCCTTATTCGATCAATTGAAAAAGAAACTTTAAAAACGATGGGCTCGCCGTGGTCCACCTCTACACATAAAGAGAGGAAAAAATATCAACTGGCCTGTGTCGTACACGTCTTGCCTGAACAAGAAGAGGTTGACCCTACCGCACAATCTTTCTGGGATACGCTACACATCCCAATTTATAAAGTTGCCGAACTTAAATTATTTAAATATGACATTCAAGATATGGGGAAAGAATATGAATTTTAAAAAAACATTAACGGCGCTTCTGTTCGCTACAACAGCAGCGTGTGCCACGACATGCACCCAAGAGGAAGCGGACAACTTTGAAGGCCCCAAATGGAGGTGTTTCTTTGTTCTTACACCAAAAACAGACAGCCGTGCTGCTTCTTATATGTTTTCAAGAACCTGTGACGGGTTGCGGGTGGCAAACTATCTAGATGAGAATAAAAAGACTTATTTGGATATACAAAAAGATGATCTTTTTATAAACGGCACTGTATTGTCAATGGAAGATAATATTTGTCAGATGTTTGAAAAGTTAAAATCCATATGCAATGTATTTTTTCGCACTGAGTCTGCGTATAATTACTTAGTAAAGAAAGGATATGATGTAAAGAGATTTGAATACAACTCACCCCTCTTTGCTACACTAACAACTCCTATATTAAAGAAACAAGATTTATATTTCCTACCTGAGTTAGGTCCATTTTATGGGGTGTTCCAATGGGGAAATAAAATCTTGGACAAAAACATGGATCTGATAGAGAAACCCACACCTGTATTTACAAAACCTTCTGTTAACCCTGTAGAGGGGAGAGACACAATGTCACCAACCTACGATCCTATAGGTGAAAATAGGAAAAAATCACCTACTTATGACCCTATAGCTAAAAGAAGTGGATCAAATTATGCAGATTAAAAAAACATTGCTCTTTGTATCCGCTATAACGTTTGGGGATGCAGCGTATGATGATTTTTTCGGTAATAAGTGGAGTGCTACCTTTGTGGCACCCACTCATACTGTTACACGCACACCTGACATGATTACGTGGGAAGAAACGGGGATAGTTTACCGTGGTAAAACACAGATTTCGGTAAAAAACATACACCTCAATCAGAAGATGGATCTTTTCCAATTCGCTTCTATCTTAGGTGAAGATGAAGAGTTCATGGATGTGATGCCTCCTGAGGCTCATGAGCTTCTGCGTATTTATCAAGATCACTTAGAAGATGAAAGAGAATTGAACTCACGCCCTATTGTTTGCTCACCTATTCCTTCAGAAGATGAAGAGGAGGCGGTATGAACGCGGACCTACTATGGATTTGGGAAACGCTAAGGCGTCCCGATGGACCCGAAATGCTTAAAGATATGGCTTGGACAACCTTTGAGGATTTCGTAATAAAAATAGATGCGTGCATGAAAGAAGGACCTCTCCAATAAGGAACACATATGTTAAGATGGGTCTATTGTATATTTTATGGGCCCTTTTTTAATGTCAACTATGTTGAGAAGTCTAGACAAAGAATTGCAAGAAAAAGTAGTTAAGCTAATAGAAGCGTGCAAAGAAGAAAAAATATCTATACGTCTCACAAGCGGACTACGCACCCTAGATGAACAAAATAAGCTTTGGCGGCAAGCTTTCGCTACAAAGTATATAATGAATGTGGCGAAGAATCTTAGGAAAGATCATTGCGACTATCTAGCCGACGCTATCGAAAGAATCGGTATTCAACCCTCAGGTAGGCTCGTGACTAAGCTTCACGGAGGATTGAGCTGGCATAACTGGGGAAAAGCTGCCGACTTTGCAGTACAAGATAAAGATGGACATGTTATTAAAATTGCCTCTCACCCGCTTTTACAAGATTTTGGAAAAATTGTTAAATCTATCGGTTTAAGATGGGGAGGGGATTTTAGCTTTTCAGACCCCCTCCATGTTCAACTCAATCCAAAGGAAGTAACGCATGTATATAGCATGCATCAAATAAATGAACATTTTAAAAATATTAAAGGATAAAATATGGCTTTATCTCTCAACAAAGTGACGCTGATGGGGCGCATTGGAAAAGACCCAGAGTTTTTAGAGATCCAAGGAAAACAAGCGGCTAAGTTTTCCCTAGCGACCTCTAAGCATTTCCAAGATAAGCAAACCCAGGAGTGGAAATCTAATACGGAATGGCATTCTATTTTTGTTATGAATGATCACTTAGTGGATTACATCAATCGTTATATTAAAAAGGGTATGCACGTTTATGTTGAGGGGGAGATAAAGTATAAAGAATACACCAACAAAGAAGGTGTTAAACTTTATTCAACCTCTATCAATGTGGGAGCTTTTAACGGCGTAGTTAAGCTCGTTGTTCATGAAAAAGATGACGGCGAATCAAAGGGACAAACGGCTCCCGCTCAACAATATCGCCCAGCGCAACAGACTCAACAAGGTGCCCGCTCTACCTCCAACATAGATTATAATTCACCTATCGTTGATGATGAGATACCCTTTTAATGCTTCAGCCACTTAGTGAAGTTGAGCTGTATCAATTTTATGCCCCCCTTATTTCTTCTACAAAGGGGGGGGCTAAAACAGCGACTTTCAAGGGGTATGGGCCAGAAGACAAAATACATATGGATTTTGTCCAATTCCTACTTGCGCCAAGTATTAAATCCAAACTGAAGGCCCTATGGTTTCACCCAGCAAATGAGGTGCAAAACGGCAAGCACCCCCTTTATGGGCAGTATTTAAGGAAGCTTGGAAAGATCAAAGGCGTTGCTGATTTGGTGTTTATGTGGGGTAACGGTAGTCGTTTTATTGAGATCAAATCACCGACAGGACGCTTAACGCCCGCTCAAGAGGTTTTCCAAAGGCTATGCCTTAACTTTAGCATCCCCTATACAGTTATTCGTTCCGTAGATGAAGGCAAGGAAGCCCTTCAAGGGTGGGGCTTACTCTAGTCTTTAAGAGAGCTTCCCGCATTTAAGAAGGAAAGAAGGGATGATCTCCCCGCTTCTTTCAAAGGCAACACATTCTTAGACCCTGTATACTTTTTAACTGAGGTACGGCCCATGGCTTCCTTAAAGGCTTCGGGACTGCTTAACAGCTTCAGCACTTCAGTTTTTTTCTTTCCCTTGTAGAAGTTAGAAACAACTTTACCTGCGTTCCTTCCAAGCTGAGATGGAATAAGATTAATCAAGGCAGACTCCAAAGAGTCTGATAAAAGCCCTACCATTTGCTGGTAGGATTCGGTCGGGCTCCCAATAGCCGCGCCAGCTGACATGATACGATTGCGTGATTTAAGAACGTTAAAAACTTCATTTATTTTCTTCCAACCCTCCGGACCATATAAGTCTTTCAAAGGGGCGGCTGATCTATCAATGGTCGATCTTAAAGTATTGAAAGAAAGATTATAATCACCTTTAGTCGTTTGGGCTGCCAAGGAAATCTGATCACTCAAAAATTCTGCAACACCCTTTTTAAGGCCGTTTAGACTTTTCCCAGTTTTGTCCTCTTCGGCTAATTTAATAACATTTTTCATGAGCTTTGTACTGTTAGGAGAGCCCATAATACCTTTAACAACAATAGGCGCATCCCGTCCTAGCAAAGCATCAAAAACAGACTTGGATTGTTGAGTGGAGACCTTATGTCCCTTTTCTAGCTCATGCAGGGCTATTTGAGAAGATTCTAAGTTTTTAGCATATTGGGATAACTCCGGGTCCACCTTAAAAGCACCTTGATTGCTTTTCCTCCATTGAGCTATTTTTTTTATATCGATCTCACCCGTCGTGGGGTTCACAACATCGCTTACAAACTCATGGCGCACGTAGTCTCTCATTTGTTGCGCAGATTTCTTATCTTTTGAAAAAGCTTTCATCAGGGCACTCGCGTTTTCTTCGGAGCTCTTTCCATAGATAAACTTATCCAAATGAGATGCCCCGCGTGTTTTGTGGGCCGTGTTATAAACATCTGTTTTCAAAATGGGTGCTAACCCAGGGTCCCTTAATATCTCATTGATAGGCTTAGACATCTCACGGTATGTTTTCTGCGCGGCCGCGAATTCTGGCACAACGTCTAAGGCATCATGCAAGGATTCTTTGACGTATTGGAGATTCCTATATCGTCCCCAGTCTTGCATCTTGGCTGCCTTCGTCATAGCAGGGTCAACAATGGATTTCATGACATGATGAATTTGTTGGGCCGATGCTTTAGAAGGATGAATGCCCGCTTGCTCCATAATAGTTGCCACCATCTCAGGGTTCGCATTTTCCTTCTTAAGGGACTCCATCAAGCTTTTAATCTCGGGGTTAATTCCTTTCTCGGTTTGAGACTTAAGAGCCGTATTAATAGCGTGCATGTCTGATTTGCTAGCACCTTGTAAACCTTCTTCGGAAAACTGCTTAATGGCATCATAGGTGGGTTGAACATCCACCATGGTGTTGCTCTTGGCTACCAAATCATACAAAGGCTTGGATGCTTTAGACCTGGCTTTCTCATGTTGAGAAACTGTTTTACCAAGATTCTGTTGCAGACCCTCACCATACGCTTGGTGAGAAACATGCTCGGGTGCTTTTATATCGGCCACATGTTGTGCACGTTGAAGTTCGCCCTTTGAAAGTGCGTTCTCAAACATAGATTGCTGGGCGTCTTTGGCATTCGACGCGTGATCTAAAGTATGAGCAAAGGATGCCTTTTTGGGAGCTAAGGAGTTAACAGAATCATGAAGCAACGCCATGTTATCTGCACTTTGATTAATAGCGCCAGGGTTGGTTGCGTAGTGCGCACGCTCCAAAGCAATCAATGTTGGGTCCTGGCTATACTCAGCCGCGGAGGGCTTATACCCTTTTGGAAAGGCGTGGCTCTTAGGTGTGTCTAATTCCTTTAAAATGTTCTTAGTGGACTCATCACCTAGTGCTGATTTAAGCGATTTAGCAGCCGCTGTACTTGGGCTTTGGAAGAACGGGGCTATCTTTGAACCAGCAGCTTTTGATAGAAGAACAGAAGGCATCGCTAAGTTAGCAGCCAGAGGGTCCCAGTCTGCAAGATGCTGAAGGCCCGCTGAAGAAGCTGCACCAGCGGTTGAATACTTAGCTAATCTAGCTGCTTGTGAGCCTGTTGCTGGAATCGTTCCAAGACCATAATCAGCAATTTTTTTAGCTACATCCACACCCCGTTGCCCCAAAGCTCCCGTATATTTCGCACCACGAGCCGCCGTATTTAAAATACCTGAACCTGTGGCCGCCATCCCACCCACTTCACCTAATAATTCCATACCCGTATCAGCTATTTTACCCGTTTTAGTAACGGGTTTATGAACGGATTCACGAATCTCTGAAGCAGAAGGGACATTATAACCTAACGATGAAGCTATCTTGCGTGGAATATATGAAAGGGTGTCCATAAGCCCCGCATTAAATGCACTCGGTGACTGCATAGCCTCTTTTACATGAGCCTGCCATGGGTGATTTTCTTCTTCCTGGGCCGCTTCAGGACTTGGGGCGTGCTTGATCTCTTCTTCTTGGGCGTTTAACTCACCCATGCGGTTTTGTATCTCTTGATACCTTTTGAGGGCTTCCTCTCTAGAAACTGGCGCAGATGCTTTTACATCTTGAGGCTCTGATCGCTTCATCGTTCTTTCTTGAGCGTCTAAATCATATATCCTTTTTTGGATCTCATTGTATTTCTTTTGAGCTTCTTCTCGTGTCATCTTCATGCGGAAAACCTTTAATCAGAGATACTTTAAAATCCGTATTGTTCTTTAAGTGCAGCGGCCTCACTAGCTAGCTTGTCTTTTTCGCTCATGATCGAATCTAATGAAAGAGCCATAGAGGGCGCCTCATTTGTTCTAGAAATGCTTATATCATCACCCAAAGTGCCAGCTGATACTTTTTGTTTTTTTCCTATAAAATGTTTGGCAAGCCTTATCTTTAGTTTAAGATCTTCACGAGTTAAGCCAGTATTAGAAATATTCATAAGTTTTTTAGCATTTTCTCGGGTTTCTTTATCTAAACTTTTGTCGGTATCAAGCAACATCTGAATATCGTTGTTAATCTTATCATCCAATTGCTTGAGCTTTTTTAAGTCACCCTTTTCTGCATATCCTGTCCCACTTAAAATTGTAGGAGAGGAAGTCAAAGTGGACAGGATACCACCACCTATTTTTTCATTTTTATTTATCATATCTTCGTATGTATCTAAATTACTTAATATGTCATTATACTCTTCATGGTTTGCAGCCGCTTTGCTGAGTTTTTCACGATCTCCAACCTTGATGTTAGATTTAGACAACAAAGTTCCTCGCGCCTTTTCTGTTTCTAACGCAAGCTCTTTAGCCTTATGCGATCTTTCCCAAAGGTCCCTATCTGTATGGCGGTGATACTCCATAAGGGCTTTTTTCTGATCTTGGCGTGACTGATGAATACGCCCCATGATAGTGGCTGAGGCTAGCTTACCAGCATAAGGCTTATCTTCTTCCGTGCTCATGGCATTGTGAGCATCCGTTACTGCATTGGCGTATGCTTCATCCCCGGGTTTTGCAAAAGCTTTGGCCATATTGGCCCAATACGCCCTTTGTGGGTTACCTTGGCGAGCCGCTAATTCTTCGCCTAATTGCCGCTCGCGTATGAGCTCCGCATCTTCCATCCCCATTTCCCCCTCAGAGAAATTGGGCGGTAAGTGCACTTGGCCCCCTTTGGCATAGCCACGAATCAACCCACCAACAGAAGCGGCCTGCTGAGGAGGTTGTTGTTGTAAATGAGCCAACATATTAGCACCTGTTACACCCATAGTGGCATAAGGGTTGGGTCGGATAGGCACGGCAATATTAGGATTTTGGGGTGGTTCAGCTTTAAGCCCCGTATTAACGGCAACCATGGTGTTAATGTTATTAGCGTCTTGGTTGACGGCCTCTTTCCATTTAGCATGCTGATGATCCAAATCTGTTTGATTATGAGCCGTGCGTACGCCAGCTAATTTTAATTCATTCCCCATAGTTTCAGACTGTAGGCCTAAATGGTGCCTTTGGTTCTCTTGAAGAGCGCGTGCGGCCTCTAATTGTCGAGTAGCCTGCGTATTGAGAGCACCTTGTTTGTTGGCACTTGCAGCCATAGCTTGCTCTCTTCCACCTGTAAGCTGCTTGTAAGCTTCGGAAAGCTCCGAACGCTTAAGCTCCCTATCTTCTTGTCGGGCTTTCATGCGCGCGTTTTCTAAGTATTTTTGACGGTTGTGTTCAATCGCGGCTAAGCGCGACGAGCTATCAAAAGCACGCCCATGACCCACAAAGCGACTGCTGATACCAGGTGCGATTTCACTATCAAAAATACGTCTGGCTTCATTTACTGCTTCGTCCACATACCCTTTAGATAAACCTCGTTCGTCTACTATCTTTAGAAGATCTGGAGTAGAAACACCTTTCATACCCTCAGAAAAAGGTTTTAAATCAGTATCACCCATTTTAGATGATAAATGTTCTTGAAAAATTGCAGAGGAAGGATCATTTTGTTGGTTATCAAAAGCTTGCCTTGCAAGGCGCGCCGCCTTACTTTCTGAATCTTTAAAGACGTCGCTTAAAGGAGCCTGCAAATCCCCCCTATAAACCTGCGGGGTACGTGTTAGAGACTTGGCAGAATAATCTCTAATCGCATCTTCATAGGTAGATTTGCCAGTAATAGGTGAATTAAATACAGGAGCAGGCGCTTCAATGCGCGTATTTTGTCCTTGTGTTCCCCTCCCAGGCATAACACCACGATAAGGAGGCGTAGGATTTTTGTTTAGGAAAGGAAGAATCTGCTTAAAATATTTGCGTGCGTGGTTAATATCAAAGTTCGGCATAGGTTGACCTGCCTCCCACGGCTCAAAAACGCCATTATGAGGATTGTTCACCTCAAAGCGGCCGCTATGATAGTCAGCCCGGACCGCCTCTTCCCCTCCACTGCTTTTTAATATCGCCATAAGATCAGGTGCATCCTGTGAAGATGCAGATCTTCTATGAAGCTCGTTAATTTGAGCTTGTGCTAAGTCAAACTCTCCTTCCTCAAGGTTTCTTTTTATTTCTGCTTCAAAAGCTGTTCCTTTTATATGTTGACTTTTATTAATCTCATCTATTATTTTTCTAACTACTTCAGGATTCATAGCGCACCTCTTGGCATATAGGAAGATAACGGCTTGATCTTAGGAGGCATTCCACCTCTGTTTCGCGTCTTTTCCTCCCTTATGTTGCGAACCATAGTTTTTATAATCCGCGCTCCTTTAGAAACGTCCCCTTTGCCAACACTAGCCACCACCTCAGGGGGAAGCCTTCCTTCTCCATCCGAAGTGGCCACAGAAACTTCAGGTTCCCCAATATTTCGCACGCGGTCATACGCTCTTTTCTTAGGGGGGTTCTTAGTAACAAGGGCGTGCTTGTTCATCATTTCTTGACCCCATTTAGCCCAGTTTTCTGCTCCCGCTTTGGTAGAACCATCCCCTGCATAAGCCGTTGTTTGTGCATCTATTACATACGTATTAGCTGGAACAGAGGTTAAAATCTTGTCATCTTGCCCTTTCCCAGGGCCTTGGAAATGAGTATCAAAAGCTGCTCTTACAGCTCCTCCGTGAGCAAAACCCTTTGGACGGACTTTAAATGCTGGTTCCCTAAATCTACTTCTACTACGATCATCCTCGGAGCGATTATAAAATTCTTCGTTTTCATCAAGGGGACTGTAATTCAGCTGTGAAGGGTTATAAGAACTTAAGGCGCCTGATCTTTGCTGGTCCTCGAAATACTCTTTACGTAGGCGCTCTCTATCTGCCAAGGAATCTTTGTAAGCCTGATCGTTAGCTTTTGTCTTCAATAAATGAAGGCCCGCCATTCCAGCCAAAGGAGCCATAGAAGAGCCACCCCCCCCCGTTAAAGAAGAAAGAATGCCACTACCTGTTGGTGTCAGAGAGTTCCCCGCATTCAGTTTGCTCATTAACGAAGATGATAGTTTGCCCGTCCCGTCTATGACAGGCGCACCCGCTCCTGCAGCGCCCGCAGCGCCCGAACCGATACCCATCATGCCGGGGACGCTCGCAAGGCCAAAGTTTTTAAGACCCGATATACCTGAGTCTAGAAACCCTTTTCCTGTCGCAAGAGATGCGGCCATATTACCAAGCCCAGCCCCCATGGGGCCACCCAACGCAAAACCTGCAAGGGTTCCACCCACACGCAAAACCTCTGGGAAAACTTTCTTGGCTTCTCGCGCGATGCTTCCAACAGCTCTAAAAGGTGCCGAAACAACACGTCCTACCGACTTCCAAAAACCAAATTCTATCAATCCTGTTTCTGGATTTTCAGATAAGCCATGCTTTAGTTTTCCAAAGTATGCAACGACCGTTTGAGGAAGCCATACAACAACATCGTCACCGCCTCGGCCTTTCGCGGCTAGTTCTGCAAAAGTTGGGTTGCTATCACCAGGAGCAGGCTCCCAAGGCGGAAGCGTGCGGGCTACTTGATTATATTCAGTGCTAAAGGGAGGGTCGACGTCTCCGTCTTCCATCGTATCGGCCATGAGTCCATTGAATAACTCTTGAACATTAGGATGTTTAATCAATTCTTCCCACCCACGGTATGAACGAAGCTGTGTTTCTTCGTCTAGCTCCATGCCACCTTGACCCGCATCAAGGCCATGCGCTTCTGCTTTTTGCATGTGCACTAAAATCATATTTTCTTGATCGGTCTGGTGATCTTGCATGACGCCTCCTTTTAGGTGTAGTAATTTCAGTATGAATAATAAATATACATACTGAATTTTACATTATTTTAATCTAGGTCGTCATACATTTGTGGCATACGTTGACCCATCGGCTGTTGTTGGTAGGGCTGCGGATAAGCTTGTGGCATTTGAGGCTGCATCTGCGGCATTTGTTGTTGATAGCCTTGTGGCATTGGTTGTGGTCCATATTGAGGTGCCGTATAAGAACTTGCGCCATACCTTAAAGCAGCACCTGGGCTTTGACCGCCATTACGATAAGCGTTAAAAGCATCCATGCCAGCCCTTTGGAGTCCTTGCATACCGCCAGCACCTTGGAAAGCACTATTAGCAGCACCTCTAAAACCTTGTCCGTTAGCGAGCGCATTGAAACCAGCACTTGCACCTTGCCCAAGCGCAGACGTGTTTTGAGCAAAGTGATTGCCCAAGCCACTCATAGCAGCACTTCTTAATTGACTGCCAATACCCATAGAAGGGTTATACGAAGGGGCTGCCTGTTGAGGTTGAGCTCCTTGAGCCCCTCCTTGACCACCAAACATGGAGTTCGACAGCATACTAGCACCTTGACTGCCAAGCATTCCTCCCATCGGACCGCCCATCATGGTACCCAAAGCCGTTCCAGCCATCGGAAGAACATTTTGCGCAACAGAGGATAAAGCCCCACCAATAAGCGGTATACCACCAATAGCCTTACCAAGACCGCCCAAAAGGCCGCTAAGAGAAAAATACTGAGGGTGACCGTCATACGGATTGCGTGTTTTTTGGCCTGCATAGACGTCTAACAAATGGTGCAAATGCGGTCCGATGTAAGCCAGTTCGGTATCTCCGTTGATACCGTCCGAAGCTTCAGCGCGGCCCATAGGCTGGGCTGGACCACCAGCTGCTAAATGCTCACGCGTATGCATGTGCACGTTAGACATAACGTGAGGGTTAACAACGACCTTGTCTAAATCAGCATATGATCTAAGACGGGGGTGCCCCTCTTTCACAGTCGCACCTTGTATGTGATCCAAATATTTAAGCTCTTCTGGATTGAAGTGAGCTTTTATCAAATGGTCCGTATCGGAGTGATGTGAGGGTTGTTCGTCCTCTCCGCCGCTGTAATAATCAGAGGCCATCCCGCCATGAGCTAAAAGCTGGGGTGCCGCTTGCTGAGGGCGAGCCTTAACCTGAGCCAAAGAATTCATCGGCATCGTTGGAGCTGAAGACTGAGGGAGGTTAAGCGGGGTATAAGTAGCAGGGTTCGCTCCTAAAAGAGTTTGATTTTCTTCAAGAGGGTTGATGTACATAGTAAAACCTTTCAATTTTTGGGATTGTAAACAACTTGTATGAATTTTGCGGCCCATTCCCGCCAATCTTCATCTTTTGGATAAACTCGAATATCAGGGGTTGGAACGTTCCCTACTAAAGAAGTATTGATACATAAAACGGCAGTAGCCCAATACCTCCAATTCTTTGTAGCGGTAGGCAATGGAACCATAACCTTTGAAAGGTTAACACCCACATGCGCTGCCCAGCTTGGGAAATCAATATTAATGGGCAGAATAGGAGAAGCCATTATGGAACCACCGATCCAAGCTTGTAATCCATGGTGAGTTTTCCAAACTGATAAAACCCTCCTGGAGTATTACTTGTGAATTTAAAATTTATAAGCCTACCTTGTGAGTATATATCATCAACATATTCCGTGTCCGAAGTGAACGTATAAGGTCCTCTTACGATAGGTTGGCCACGCGCCCATTTGCGGCATGCGATCTCAACAGTCATATCCCCTTGTTGCACCAAGTCCAACTCTAACCGCTGGGGCTTTAAAAAACGGTTGTTATCGGGGGCGGTTTCAAAGGCCGTCATAATAGGAAATGTCACCGACTTCTCAATAGGAGATGTATAAGAAGTGCCGTTAACATCTAAAATGCGATCTTCTCCGTACTCGTGCTGCCAAAGTGGGTAACCATAATCCAGGCCTGCTAGCGTTGGAATCGGTGTTAGATCGGATTCAGCCCAAATAGGGTATTCAAAAGAACTGGGCTCAATCCCTGATGAACGTGTCACCGGAGTGTCATAAAAAGTGTTGAGCTCCACGTTATATATAATGGCGTGATTACATTCTGCGTCTGCGTCGTCCGCGTCGTTCCTGTTGGTTTTCTTTGGAAAGAAAAACCATATTTCTTGGAAACGGGGATTAGCAATCCCCCATACTTTGCCCCGTGCGTTTTTGTGTATGTAATCAAAGAAAAACTGGGAGTTCATATTGTTCGGTAACGGCTGTACAACACCGTTATATCTGTAGAACTGGCTTGTTCCGACCCAATAGAACTCTTGGTTGTAAGGAACAACCGCATTGCTACTCATAAGGCTACTATGCGGCTGTATAACTTGGGGTATCCAGCTTCCAGCCGTTTCAGGGTCATCTCTTATCCATGTGGCGCGTACCACCTGATCTAAGGACCAAAACAATACCGTGGGATCGGAAGCACCAGGAGTCGGAAAGGCTTTTATAATTTTAGTGTCCGCAATAGTTGCAGTGTTGTATTGTGTGAACTCAGTTTGACCCGAGGTCCAGTTATTAATCTGCCCTGGAAAACACCATTGAATAGACCCCCCCCGACCATACACAAGCATAATAGGAGCCACTGACACCACACCCCCTGTTGCCACAACTGGAAGCGCGTCAGGCAACGGTGAGCGACGAATGGGAATTAACGGGGAGCCAGTTTCTGGATTAGAGGCATAGAGTATTCCTAAGTCATCATTTTGAACGTTAAAGGCACTCTTAGTATCAAGGGCTACAAGGTATGTTTCGCCTTCTTCAAATTCTCCCGATGCCACCGTGTTAGAAAACGATGTAAAGGACCACGAGATATTGGGAACAGGCGTAAATGATGAAGGGGTAATATCTTGTTTAGATACAACCACTCCGTCCGTGTTTATATCCAAGCATTCCACAGAATTATACCGGCCTGTATAAACCTTGTTCCCTGAGCTAACAGGCAGGTTAAACATAGAGCGCACAATAACATTGTTCCCAAGATCGATCGATTTGTAACCCAGCATGCTCATGGCTACACCTTCATAGAACCGATTCCACACGCCGTCTGTACAAAAGGGGCTGCTATAGGCTGTCTTATCCTTTTGTATACCAGGTGGTGGAATAATGATTTCATTGAAGGATGACATTTGGCCCTCCTAACTCAATGAGAGTCATAGAAGAGGCACCTGTATAATACCCCTCCGGCGAGCCATTAAGTAGCACTGCTTGACCTGTTGTAAGGGAAACTATTTGGAAATCTACACCATAAGTTATTTCTGTATTTGATGTTGTAGATGGAGAGTCCAAATATTGCCCACTAATTCTTGTATAATACTCACCATTTAATATAGGATATGTTGAAACATTTCCTGTTGCAGCAATACCTGAGGTTGGTGGCTGACCTATATAAATAGGCGTCTTAATACTATCTTGTTCTCTAAAAAGAGTATAAGAAACATTTGGGATCTCTACATTTTCTAATATAGATACCAATATGACATACACATCAAACATAACAAACACTTTATTTTGAACGTTTGATCTTTCTATTTCTTTGCTAATGAATGTTAAAGGGGAACTACTCGTAATAGATGCAAGGGCATTGGATGATCCATATACCACTTGGCTAATGGCCACTCCTCCCCACCCAATATTGGAGGTCCTGCTCAGTAATGTGGTTCCTTGTTCTCCACGAGGTATAACATCGGGTAATCCTGACAACCCCCCTATTGCCAAATCTCCTGGTTGAGTCATACCCGACAGATTTTTAAATGCCGTATCGGAATCTGTGGCATTTGTTCCACCTAATGAAATAGGCAACGGAACAGGAGGGGATGATTGAATCCCTTGGCCGATCCAGTCGGAACCATTGGAGATTAAAGTAATGGCTTGGCCAGGCGTAAGCACGCGGTTAGAGGAACTTCCGTTAATGTCATTGCCATTAGGGTTAACAGTTACAAGAGTGTTGGAGGTGCTTACGTTAACAATATCTACGTAAAACCCGTTATCGGGAGCAGTCGCTGGCAACGTAATCGTGATGGCCGCATCACATTCATACACTTTGGCTCTATCCGCGTCCGTAATTGTATAAGGTGTGGATAGCGGAAAAGTAAGCTTAGTCGTTTCTAGCTTGTCGTTTTCAGCTTGTAGACCAGGACCTGCAAGATCACCAGCTATAACGCTACTTGTTCCCGTTCCATAGTTTATGTAGTGCCAAACGCCACCTACCGTGGTGTTGTCGACTAAATAAATGTATTTAGTGTTGCCTACGTTTTGATCTGGGTCACTTGGCTGCGGCTCTACGATCACGATAAGCTCGTTGAGAGCATTTCGCACAACAAAGCTATGAGATCCTACATTGCGTATGATCATCATTTGCCCTACCGAACACTGATTAGCATAAGGTAAAACAACATTTATAGAGCCATTTGTTGTGCTGATTTCAATCATAGAGGCCGTAACATTGGCCGACGTTTTGAAAGAAAAAGGCCAATCAAGAATCAAATTTACGGCTTGATTCAGATAGGAAACGTACGAAACGTTGGCTGGCTGAATTGAGTTTTCACCGACATTTGGAAACATACTATGAACCCCTTACACTTATGGCGTCATTAATACGCCCTATATCTTCGGCAGAAATAGAAGCCACCGCCTCATCGGCCAGGTTTTTCCATACGGGCACGCGCACATCTTCTACGTGCACACCAGCGCGAACTAAAACGTCGTAATAAAAGGCGTCTGGAATATACATCGTAAAAAAGTTGGTTTGATTGTTTTCATCAATACCATCTGGAAAAGCATAATAGCCCCACGTGTACGGGTAGTTCTTATCAGGCGTCGGGCATACCGTATACACGTTGTAGTCATAATCGCTTGCATAATATTTAGGCTCGCCTAATTCTTCTGGATTAGGCGAATATTTCCAGCAATACTCGATGCTGCGTTGGCGTAGCTGCTTTGTGGTGTTAAAGGTTGTGCCACCTGCAGTCAAAGGGTTTTGAGTTTGAATAGCAAAGTTAGTGTTAGAGAGCCATAAGTTAGGCTTTGGATAGGAAGGCTGGCCGGCAATGAGCGTGCCAGACACAAACTTTTTGGTTCCCAAAATATGAAGCTTTCGGGACAGAGAAACGATAGAAAGAGTGATAAAAACGGGAATGCTGGCGAGAAACTGTTCATCGCGCCTGTCTACTTCCTTTACCACCTGCTCAACAAGGGAGTTAAAAGTAAAAACAAATGACATTCCCGTTTTCTCCTTACATTGCGTAGAAGTTGGTGTAGCCCGAAATCGTTGGATATCCAGCTGTCATAACTTGCATACGCAAGCCTGCGTTGGGAACTCCAGGACATGGGTTAAACATAGGAACAATGTTTGTGAGCGATTGGAAGTTGGGAGAGGCAGTTTTCGTAGCGCTTCCAAGTAAAGCTCCAGTCGCTGCGTCGTGCTGCCAAAAGCTTATAGTTGCAGTGGATGTGTCGTAGCCGATCGATATGATTTTAGCGTTAAAGTTCATAGCGTTGGCCCAGGCCCAGGAATAGTTAGAGTTACCCACACTGTCTCTGTAGTTAAGGGTAGTTCCGTTAACGGGTACGCCTCCTATAAAGAAAGCGCAGCCACCAGGGGCGGACAAGTTTGTAGGAGATTGAGTACGTAAAACCTCTGGGTCGCACATACCATAATAGGCTTGTTCGGTATTGGCTGTGTTGCTGCTCCACCCTGAAATATAATACAAGGAGTAAAAAATCTTCTGACCTGTTACGGTTGCGTTAAACCCTGGTATGCCCATCTCAGTAACATAATAGCTATCTCCACCCCCAATTATTCTATAGTTGTAAGGGCAAAATACCTGATCAGTAATCATCGTCGGACGACACAGGTTAGCTGTCGAAGGTTCGGGAAAGAGGCTTACGTTGTTAGATGTCGATGTTCGGATTAAGTATGGTGTCCTTCCAGCCCACGCAGCGGCACCGTTCCAGGTGGTTAACTTAACGCAGGCGGTAGCGGTTGTGATGGTTGGAAGACCAGACGGAGCTTGCCATGTTGGGGCTGTACCTGTTCCCGTAGATGTGAGAACCGTACCCGTAGATCCAGGGTTAACCTTAGACACTGTATTTGTGCCCGAACCAACCCACAGTGATCCTGTCTGCGAACCTGCCGAAACAATCGAGGTCAGAGCTGTTGCGGGAGCTACGTAATCGGTTCCTGCTACAGCGGTATCTAACTCACCCGTTCCGGTAGTTACCTTTACAAGACCTGTAGTCATGGTGCTTAGGACTTCAGCGTTAGGCATGCTTGCGTCAGCTGTTTTGAGAACAAAAGTGGCTGAACGGTTTGCTACAGGAGCCCAAGTTGGAAGACCTCCAGATACCGTCAAAGCCTCACCCGTATTCCCAATAGTTAGCTTGTTGAATCGGAAACCAGAGGCGGTAACGCCATAAGGAATGTCACCGTTGGCAAGGGCTCCGTTCAGTGTCGGTATGAGACCTGAGCTGTTGGAAAGAGAGGATGTAAGACTTGGCTGACCACTTCCGTTCGTGTGGAAGACGCTGCCGCCTGTAGGGGCTGCAGGTACAGAAGCCGAGCCCTCAATAGCGAGAGAGGCACCTAAGGTTGATCCGTTAAACAAATGCATGGTGTGCGTGGGGACAGTTCCAGAAACGCTGACTTTCATGTCTTGAGCAGGGGCACCTATTGAACAGGAGTTATCTACGCTTAAGCGTGAACCCTTTCCGATAGCTATAGCGTTTGTGATAGTACGAGGGGAGCCGCTAGGTATTATATCTGCCCCTACGGTGACAACGTCTACATATGTATAAGCTCCTCCGATGTAAGAAACCAAATCTGGAGATAAAACAACTGAGTCTGTCATGCCTCCTTGTATGCCTGAACCAGAATAGTTTCCAGCAACAAGCGAACCAGATACGCCACCCGTTGTGCCTGCACCCAAAAGAGCAAAGATTCCCATACATGTTGAGTTGTCAATGTTGGAAACGCCACCTGTATAGCTACCAACAAGGACAACGTTCCCAGATGATGTTGCTCCGTAACCAGCTCTATGACCGATAATAACGTTACTGGCGCCTGTAAGAGTTCCTGTTGCAAAAATCTCGTTTCCAAGCAATACGCTGTTATCAGATGTCCCAATATTCATGGAAGACCCTATACAAACCAGGTCAGTTATTCCCGTAAAATCGGATGCGCTAAAATCCTTACCCATAGCAATGACGTTGTCGGAGCCTGAGGTGTCAAAAAGGCGTGTTGGATAGTCGGGCGCGTAGTAGTCGGTACCAGCAACAGCTGTGCTAGGGTCCGCAGAGGCACCTGAAACCGTGGCCTTCATCAGCCCGGTTGTGAGCTCCGTTCCTAGGTCGATTGCAGCCGAAAGTCCCGAAGAGCCTACAGTGGAGCTTAGCCAGTACTTAGCACCCGTTGGAGCACCTCCTCCAGCTGGAGCCTGCCAAGTTGGGTCGGTTGTATTACCCGTAGAAGTCAGAACGTAGCCCGTTGTCGCGCTCGGCGTAAGAGCTGAAACCACGCCTGAGGAATCCACTTTTAAAGGACCGACACCAACAAGGTTTAAACCCTGTGAGTTCGGAAGCGCATCATTCTTCTCCTGAGTAATGAATTTGGTTAGTGCGATGTTAGTATATGCCATGATTTATCCCTTTTTTAAAACTGCCCAGCTGATGTACGCGCTAGCTCCAGGCGTGCCGTTAACAAAAATCTTAATGCTTGTGTCGTCTACCAACTGCCATGCGCAAGACAAAATCCCCGCAGCGGAAGGGGGAGGGCTTGAAAGATAGGTCATCGTTGCTTGGACGTTCGCAAACGTCGTCATATCCGTTAGGCCCGTAATGGTGATTGAAGCGTTGAGCGTCGCCGCAATCGCCGTATTTCCGCTGTAAATGGGAAAGGGACGCCAAACAGGGTCTTCACCTGTTCCTGAAGTGCTGCCCGACATAAGAACTTGGTTTGTGTTGGTTGGATTAATAGCTGAAACCACGCCTGAAGAGTTCGCCTTCAAAGGCCCAAAACCCACAAGGTTTAAACCCTGTGAGTTAGGCAAAGCATCGTTCTTCTCCTGGCAAAGAAGCTTGGTTAAAGCAATGTTTGTGTATGCCATTAGTTCACCACCATCCAGCTAACCTTGAGGTCGCTTGCAATGGTTCCATAAATTCCCAAAGTGAAACCTACGCCTGGGTCATAGTTAGATGCGTAAGCTTGAAGAACGTTTCCTGGAACAGGAGCCCCAACAAAAATAGGCGTGACAATTATGGTAGATTCAGGAGACGTTAAAACACTTGTGGCAGATACTGGTATTGAAGGATTGGCACCAGCTGAAAGGGTGGCGACACCCTTTTGAATCGTTGGCATAGCTGTCCAAACAACAGCTGTTCCATTTGAACGAGGAACCGTTCCGCTTGCGCCTAAAGAGGCTGTAACTGTGGCTGTTGTTCCGCCAGCAACTGAGTTGAACATAAGGCCACTTCCCACACCAGCTAGGTTGGTTGAGTTAGGCAACGTGCTAGTCATGTTGGTAGACGTTAAATAGGTGCCAGTTGAAGCTGCACCAGGGTTGGCCCATGCAAGCGTTGTTCCGTTAGAAGAAAGGACTTGACCAGGGGTGGCGCTAATAGCAAAGTTCCCAAATGTTCCAGAGCCTGTGCCAACCAAAAGAGAACCTGCCGTTGTTCCTGTAACGGAGCTGAGAGCTGGAAGAATGCCAGGCAATGCACCCCATTCAATGACGCCCGAGCCACTTACGCGCATGTATTGCCCGTTGCCGCCTTTGGCAAGATTGGTCATGGCGTTGGTGCCGCTTCCAACAAGCATGTCACCAGCCGCAATCGTAAGAGCCGCAACCGTTGTGAGCGTTGGACCTAACGTAGGACTGCCAGCAGCTTTAAAAGAAGGTGCAGAACCTGCGCCGTTTGAAGTCAGAACAAAGTTAGCGGTGCCGTTATCAATGATAGAAACCGTACTGGCTCCGCTTGCAACCGTGCTGTAGGGGATACCTGTTGTTTTGCTACCAAGGTTAACTTCATTCGAAAGGTTCCCGTTGGCCTGCGTTGTGAGGTAATAGGCATCTGTTGGAGCTCCGCCCCCACCACCACCTGAGGCTGACAAGTGAATGTCGGCGCAATCATCGGTAGCGTTATCTACAATCGCAATTTCAATGTTATCGCCTGGAATAAAGCTCAAAGCCTTACGTGTGGAATAAAGTGTGTTATTAAGACGAGCCTGAACCTTTTGATTCGTGGTATTAGGCGTCACACTGAAAACTGGGTTGCCACCAAGACCTGTTGGGTTGGTAATCCCCAAGGTTCCGTTGCTAGTAAGCGTTATTGGCGCAAACGTTCCGGTTGAATTGTTGAAGGAGACAAAGCCGTTAGCTGACAAGTCCTTAAGGTTGCCAACCTTGCCGATGACGCTCATTTGATACTGACCGCCTCCGATGCTGGCTAAGCCGATAGTGGATGACCCAATCAACATTAACGAGTTCGGCAGATCGGAGGCCGTCCTTTCATCAACGCGGGTCAAGAATGTTGCGGTGTTTGGTGCGTCTGCCATAGTATTCTCCTAATAATGTTAGTTTCAGCCTTATGTAAGTGGATCGTTATAGTAAAAAGTGTTAAATAAAGACGTAAAGGTACGCGTTTGATCAGGAGGAATCTCATAAACCTCATAACCGCGTATCTGCTTAACATAGATAGGTTGGTCACCTGAGATGCGATTAGTCATAATCCACGTTGCGTAAGTAGCTGGCATTTCAAAGGTCAAAGGGGCAGTACGTGCCCCGTAAAACACTTGGGTAAGCCATGAGTATTGATCACGCGTTTGCGTTACGACATCGGGATAGTTCGTAACATCAAATTCTCTTAAAGAAGGATTTGGAGGGCGTGCAAAGTCGGGTCGTGGGTCGGGCACCGGCTTCATGTCTGGGCCAATATAAGGCGTCATGTTTTGAGGGTTAGGACGCGTTGCAAAGCGCTTTTCAACCATCAAACCCGTGTCATAAAGGCCCTCTCCGTTGTATTCCATTTGATGAACCAAGTTGTGATGCATGACACGAAAACCCGATATATCGCATACAGCAGAAGCCCGCGGATTTCTTTTATTTATGTGAACATAAGTACCTCCCGATGTGCGGCTCATCCGTATGACTCCATGCCAAGCGAAATCTTAATGCGCGCGTTTTCGTAGTTTGTTTGACCAGCCAAACGGTAGGCCTCCGCAGACTGCATCATCAGAAGCTGCATTTTTTCAGGAGGGAAGTTTGGCGTAATAGTTGCTAAACGTACAGAGAGAGCACCGCAAGCCGCATCATAAAACATGGGGGGTATATCGATACTTTGGTTAAGAGCCGTAATGTCCATGGCATATCGTTCGGAAGAATACAAAACGGTATTCAGCTCAAACAGTTTGGGGTTAGGAACGGGCCACAAAGTCATCGTGCATTTCAACTTTTGATTGAAGTAATAAGAGCTTGGCCGTTCGCTCATCGTTTGTTTGTTGGGGATGTTCATATAGTCTTGGCGGGAGAATTCACCTAATACCCGATCTCCCATACGGATAGAAGAAGGCTGACAGAAATACAGTTGCATTATGTTTAAAACACCACCGCCACGCTCTCTAATGCGCCAGCACTGAGCATTTAAAGCATCTTCAACAACAAGCCACTTGATCTGTGTCAAAGGGTAGTCGTCTACAGGGGCTTCATAAATCGTTTCCCAGTTGTCTCCGTCGAAAGAGTATTCAACGTTAAGCGCATAAACTTGGTTCGCCGCGTGAGCCAAAACGCCCACATAATAAATAGAAGGGGCAAAACCTGAGTACTTATATCCTATATATCCGTTAGGCTGTGTTTGCACGCAACCAAGAAGGTTATCTGGTAAAAAGACGTTAGCCGCAACCCCTCCAGAAGCAATGGGAACACCCCCCATATTTAAACGCTGAGGACGTATAGCAGACACATCTAGCACACGAACGGTGGAGGGTGGAAGCTGATAAGTGGCTTGACCAGGGTACATTTGAAACATTTGCCTCTGGACCTGCCAAAGGCTAAGGCGTTTTCCAAGCCACGTGGATATTTCCAAGTTGAGAGAAAAGAGAGCGTCTTCTATTTGCTCTACGGTGAAATCTTCAGGGTTGCGTTCAATACGTAGGTAGGCGTTCCTTAGCAAATCATCCACGGTCGTTATTTTACCGAAAGAATAAGAGTTGCTAAGAGCCATGTTCACCGTTACTTCTGTTCGTGTTTATCTATGCCGTTAAATTCCTTGTTGTAGAACGCTAAGACCCATCTGAAAATTCTCATCCGCCCCTGCTGCTCCGTAGTCAATATAGGCCGCAACAGTAGACACGGGGTAAGGTAATTGTGCAATAACACTTGATTGAGATTGAGTCATTGTTGGTATTGCACCAAAAATTATATTATCTGTGTAAAACCATTCCTGTCTATTCGGCCAACTTTCTGGAATATGTGGAAGGATATTTTGAGGCTTAAAAACGCTTCCAAATACTGTGTAGCGTGATGTGTTAGCTGCCATATTTAGAAAAATATTCGTTTGAATGGTTGCATTCCAATAAGGACGGTTGTAATCCATATTGAGCCAGCCCAACAAGCCTATTGGTCCAAGACCTACTTTTACAGTTCCAGGAGTATCACCAAACCAATAAATACTATCTACAATGTGGTACCATTCCGTGGAAAGCCCCTCAGTGTCAGTTGAAAGTATCTCAACCATTTCGCTTAAGATGTTCCCAAGAAGATCGCGCCCTTTAAGATAAAACTTAATACCAAGTGTTACACCAACAGTTATTTTTAACTGACGTCCCATGCCTTCTAAAGTAAAGGGGCGCCCTTTCTCAACTTCATTAAGAACGAGGGGTTGATCTACTAACCCCTCCTGTTCCAGGGCAACATAATCGCTTGTGGAAATCTCACTGGGCCAAAAAAATGTAACTGGGTTAGACATCGCCGCGCGCCTCGGTGTAGAACTGAGGAACACCAAACGCAGTTGTTAGGTTAATAGGCAGCTTTTCAGGAACGTTCGCCTTGCCAGCTCCTGCAGGATATTGGCCCGCTGGATAGTTGAAGTAAGCGTTTGGCAAAATAGGCAGTGCGTTCGGGAAAATCACATCATGGTCAGGCGTACCTTGCGCATTGTAGTTATATCGGTCCTTAGCCTCATAAATCCTACTGAGTTCGTTTGTAAAGCCCAAAACAACATAGGTAAAGCAAATGCTAAAAGGAGCTACACTTGTCCACGCTGGGTTTGTAAAAGGCGCGCCTACATCTAAATCTATTGTTCCGCGAACATCTAACGCCTTAGAAGTATGAGTCGGACCTCCAGTGTCATAACCTGCGGCAGTCATAGGGTTAACAGATTGCAACAACTCTACGTTATAGAAAAAACCCTGCTTGGTAGCGGCAACAATTTGAGCGTTTGTAAAAGGAAATGCTTGGGCATCTATACCGGGGGCAGCTCCTGATGGCCTTAGGTTCATACATTGAGCTCCGCCCCCCAGAGCTATAATGTTAGCTCCCGAGTACAAACGATAAGGAAGACCAAACTTGTTGGTTGTGCGCAAAGCTACCGCTGTTGTAGCTGTTCCAGAGTTCCCAGAACACCAAACATCATAAAGGCGATAAAAAGCCTTTCGCCCAACAATAGTTGAGTTGAGCGTAGCGTTAGCTGCGATAACAATTTTCTCTAACATTGGGATACCGTAAAGGTCCTCCCCAATGAGGTTAAATGTAATAGAAGCAGTTGGAGATGTTGTGTAATTAATAGCTACGCATCGCGGAACGTCAAACTGAATACCAACACGCCCTGTTTTCTGATTCACAAACTGAGTGCTCAAAGGATAGTTGCCATTTGAGAGAGTCAGATAAAGGGGAGTGGCTGGGTTTGGGCTACTTGCTGTCAGAGTTACTTGAGCTGCAATATCCCAAGGAATGGCTCCCGAACCGTTTGCGGAAGGGAAAGGCGTAAAGAAGTAGCTGTATTGAGTGCTATACGGCATCCCAGGGCCAAAGCCCATGTAGGGAGCCGCTGCACGATCTACTTGATCTTGAAAGGTGGGACCAGTACGGACCCCATCAGAAAAACATGTGCCTGCTGATTGAATTTGAGCCATACTACTGGTCCCCCTCTTTTATAAAGTTGTAATGCCGGTACCAGAGCCAACAACGGCGCGGTACGTCCAGCAAATAAATGAATAACGCTCAAAGGCGCGACCATTCATGGTGTTGCTCACAATATCCGTGTCATAGCCAATCTTGAGCTTTTGCTTACGGAAGTGAATAAAGCCTTGTGGCTGGTCGGTGGTCATGAAGTAACGGTTATCGTAGGCCAAGAAGTTGTTTGTACGATATCCACCAGGCAAGAAGTTGTTGTACTGAATGGCGTTAATAGCGTTGTTGCCAGTTTCAGCCTGGAACTTGGAATTAAGAAGACGCGAAGCCTGGAACTCAAGCTTAATTGGGACCAACAAGAACTTAGGGTTAATGTCGATCTTCAAGTTGCTTGGGCTTTCCCAACTACGAATCATCGTAATCATGTCTTCCAGAGCCGCTTCATTCATCTGGAACCCGGTGTTAAACGTGTTAGCGTTTGTACCTTGATCAAGAGGGTGATTCAGCGAGCACATCGGCTGGCCGTCGGCTAAAGTCGATCGAGCGTTGAAAGCGTTGTTAAACAAGAACATAGCGTTTTTGTTTTTGCTCTGATCGAGAGAGGCACGCAACATCGCACTATCACGGGGCCATTCGGACGTATACAAGTTGTCGTCGATAAGTTCAAGCGACATTGTAAAATAAATGGCGTACGTAAGGTTGACGGCACGTGTTTCAAAACGCTGACCACCCGCACTTTGGAAGGCTGGAGCCGCTTCCGGCTTTTCCTCTGCTTCCCGCAAGCCTGCAAATTCCGATAGGAACTCTGTAGCCTGGTTCGATTCTCTGGTTTCAAAGATATCGTTAAATTGATGGTCAAATACGTTGTAGTTTACTAAGACACCGCTGAGGTAATCTAATAGCAAAGATTCCGCGTCTGCGCGGACCATAACTCCTGACATTTAAGCTGCATTTCCTTTCGTAACAAAGGGCGAATTGGTATTTGCAACCAAAACACTTGTATATGGGACTGCTGGGGCAGCGTTTCCACCCACAGTAAATTCTTGAGGCTCATTATTAGGAGCAATATCGTAAATCAAAAATCCAGACCCAGTTCGCGATAGACCCCCGCCTGATGGATTTGAGGTGTCAAGATAAGCCATGCTCCTACCCGTGGCATTATTTCCTTGTATAAAAGGAGCCTGTATAAGAGCAGGGTTAGCGGGATTAAGAAACCAATTAAAGTTAGCTGCATATGCTAGACCAAGGTTTGCGGCGTTTGCCCCTGTTGTACTTGTTTGAATCTGCCAAGTAGCCGCTGGGTCGTTATAGATCATAACGCGAGCATCCGCCGCACCTGCTGTTACCATGCCTCCTGGCCACATATTTGTACCCGTTGCCGACAAGTTAATAGCTCGAACTGAAGCGGGTGCTGAGTAACAAACACCTTTAAATATTCCGTAAACAGGTATGTTTTGCGCTACATTTATTGCATCTGCGGACGTAGGCAATGTATTAACCGGACCCGCACGCCTATAAGCCGCCAAGGCTATAAACTCTGCCAATGAGTGTATATAACCATCAGGTTGATAGAGCCAGTTATTCCCGTCATAATTATAGCTTCCTAAAATAACGGGGTCGCCTTGATAAATTGGGTATTGGTAGCCAGATTTAATGCGTGGATAAGGTCCTGCTAGCTGGCCTGAGGGCTGTGCTTGCGAGTAGTTGCCTACGGGATAAAATCCATAGGCCGTTTGTAATGACGGTGACGCCATAAATAAAGTCCTCCTAAGGTTTAAAACAAACTCAAAACAATAAATTGTGATGGGTACGCTTAAAAGCGATCCGCAGCGGTATCACGGCTAGCTGCGAATGAGAAGGGAGGACATAGCGGAGCTACGAAGATATGAGGGGGTTCTCAAGTGCCTCAGTCTTTTTGAGAATGGGTACACAGATGAAATCTGCGAAGCGTGCCAAATATTCTCGGATTTGGCGGCCTTTTTATTATGTTAGGACGGGGTTATTTAGTTGTCAACAAATACTAAATACCTTTAAAACGCCTGTGATACTCTGCATAAGCCTCGTCTGACATACCCTTTGTCTGGATCGTTTTCTTCAAGAACTTCATAGAGGCGACGTTCTTTGTTTCGTACCCTTGCTGCTCCATTTCGTGGATATCACGACGACGCTTCATAAGGATCTGACCACCTCGGGTCACTAAGCCCTCTGTATCGTCTTTGCGGCTAAAAGGAGAGCGGAAGTTAGACATGTATTGCTCTTCATACTCTTCTTGGGTAACTGCGCCCCAATACTTTTGGCATTCCTCAACGTAGGTATCCCTACATTCAAAACCATTGGACCTAAAAGCCATAAAGGCATAGACCCAGTCGCGGTTTTTCATTAAAAACGCCATCGGCAAGTTAAAGCGCGATTGGTTAAAGACTGCTGGATTGACGCGATCTGACTCGATGAGTTGATCAGAGTCGGCGGGTCGTACTCGTGACATATTATCTCCTGTTGTTTTTCATTTGACGTAACTTCTCCGCTGTAATAAATTCCAAGCTCTCGTTGCCTTGAATTTGCTTATTGGGAGAAACGGGGATGGTTGTATTGCGCCACGCCTTTAAAAGACGCGGGTCAACAGTGGTGCCGTACTTGCGAGCGTTGTCGCCCCCTGAGGCCATGTACTGCTCAGCCATGTTTCCACCCGCTCGCGCTACGGGAGCAACGCTCGCAGGTCGGCCTTGTTTCTGCTGGCTCTGTGGTGCGTCGTCAACGTCACCGCGTCCCCACATGTTGTTAATCGCTTTTTGAGCTACGTTAAAATACTCATCGCCATACTTATCGGCTCCCATGCCGTGCAAATCATATTCACGATCTAATGCATCAAACACGTCGGCCGCTTGTAAGGCCATATCTCTATTGTAAGAAGGGGTCGCTTCGTTCGCCCAGTCCGTCCTTTCTTTCCAGCGTTGCAAGCCTTCTGCGGCCTTCATTTGCTGATAAGTAGGCGGTGCGTAGCTCTGGTTCAAAGGAGGGGGAGGAGAAACATAACGCTCGGTCTGCCTCGGCTCCATTTCCATTTGAACTTTAGCAGCATTGATACGGGCTAGCTTTTCTTGAAGCTCTGCTTGCAAACGATAATCACCCGCCTCGTTGACCGCTTCCAAAGCTTGTATGGTTCGGTCGCGCTCTATTTCCAGCGTGTGGTTGCGTAGCGTTTGGTTCTCTTTGCGCACCTCTTCAAGCTTTTTAGAACGTTCTTGCTGCAGCAAAGAGTTCTGGCGGTTAGCTTCTTCAAGTTGAGCCGCCATCATACGGTTGGCGTATGTTAGCTCATCAAACCTTTTTTGGAGCCGCCCGCTTGCCTCTTTCTTTGCTTTCCTGGTCCCGTCTGATCGGCCCCCTTGGTTATCGGATGAGGATGAATCTGATTGTTCACGATCGGGGTCTTCTTCACCTTCTTGCCCGCTAGTGCTGCCGTCATCAGGGACGGCGCGTTGCTTCTTGTCATTGTCATTGTGATCATCTCCTACTTCAATAAGACCTGAACCGTCTTTCATAGTATGAGAGATTTCAGCGCCGTTTTCTGGGTTAGCTTCCAGGCTTTGTTTAAAGCCTGGAAAAAGGTCAAGATCAATCGCCATGTTAAATCCCTTTCAAAAAATACGGATAGTTCTCAGGGGGGATCACTGCAAAGGCGCGGTTGTCGTTAAGGTAGTAGCACATGTGGCCCATGATGTCTTTTCGGCTTGCATCGTAGGCGTTAAAGTCTATCCAATCACCTTCCTGCACCCAGTCAACGGAGCCGTTATAATGAGGACCTTTGTAAGAATCGGGGCCTACTTTAATAACTTTTCCAACGTCTGCATGACGGGCTGTTGCTTCGCGTGTCTGCTCTGAAAGCTCAAAACCGTTTTCAGTTTTAGTTGCGGTTACGGGGGCCCTTATGAGCAACCTGTAACCTCCTCGCATAATCTGACGCCGCATGACGGTTTCAAGTTCGTCCACAAACGCTTGAATGTCTTTATGTGCGGTTGCAACTCCAAAATCTTTTTGTTTCATGCTGCTGGGCTTTCGGGCTCAACATGATCTGCTGGGTCAATGCCTTGATCTAACAAGCTACTTTCATAGTTAGCTAACAAAATAGGTGCGTCTTTAGCTAAAGCTTCATATGCTTGAGCCATGCCAGCGCATACACATGAGCGTGGCGTTTCTAGGCCTGTTTTGAGAAGGCCGATTTGTTCATTATGCCTATGTACAGCATACTCTTGAATTACTTTTGCAAATCCTTTTAAAGACATATCATCCTCTTATAAAACGCTAAATTAGCCTTGATATAAGGAGGATGACATGGATCTTTAAATTAACTGAGTAACTTTTGGCCATTTACCCAAAAGTTCAAAAAGTTACATCTCTAGCTACTTGTATTGGTCTCTTCGGATCTTCGCAACGCCTCCAGCAGCTAGCTTTTGCTTGGCTTGGGCATAGCTCATTTCAGGCGGCATCTTTGTATGTTCGCCTGGGTGCTTTTTGCACATACCGCCCTTTTTGAAACCTTCAGCAGGCGGTACGGGCCCACCGGCCATTTTCTTTACGGGTGTTTTTTTCATTTGGTTTTCTCTCCCTTGGGTTGTTTTAACGTGGTTTCCTGAGGCTGGCTAGCCCTATCTAGCTTGTCGAGCTCTCTCGATATATGGTCTCTTTCTTTGGCCATCGTATCCATTTCGAGCTTTTGAGCGGCTATCTGAAGCTTCAGCATATCTATATCGTGTCTCATTTCAAGATCTTTTTCTTTATATATATATTCTTGCTCCCACTTCTCACGCTCCCCATGTATTTTCAAAAGCTCCGTTTCATTTTTCATGGCAGCGATTTCGCCTTGCATCTTGACCTCTTCCATAGCAACTAAGGCAGGATCAATAGGAGCAGGTGGGTTGTTAGAAGGAGCCTGTTGTTCTTGCATAACCTTTTGAGCTAATAGCATAGCAATCTGGTTTTGCATCTCAGGCGTAATCTGGGACGGGTCTTCAGGGACGGGCATGCCTACATAGGTAAACATCTCAATCATCACCTGCAAAGCTTTTCGAGCCTGAATTTGTGCTAGCACATTCGGCCATATTTGTTGCTGCGTTTGGTCATCTAAAAGTGTTTGTAAAACGGTTACGTAAGCAGGTTGGTCTTGCCAAACATAAGCTTTAACAGGCTCCCCTTGCATGAGGGCTGCCATTTCACTTGCAGGGTCTCTAGCTGGAGGTGGAGGAGGTGGAGGTGCTTCTTGTGGCTGAGGAACAAAGGCTTGTATCTGCTCATCGGGAATGTTGGCGCACTTGTAGTAATACGTTAGAACGGCAGGCATATTGTGATATTCGGGCATGGACTGAGCTGTTGTAAGCAGCATTTGAGCCCGTAACAAGCGATACGCTGAGTTATGTGTGGATGGATCGCCTGCAGGAACTAAACGTATGTGGCCTGCAAAGTCTTCACGTGACACCCAATAATTACCGTTGGCCACTTTGAATTCGTACATTTGACCAGGTCGCAGCCAGTCGTGCCACCTTTGACGGAATAACTCCAGCTCATGTGAAAAGGAATCATAAGCCTTTTGTAGAATGGCGTTCGGAAGCTTTTGTCTTCCCTCAATCAAAGCAAGACTGGTCGCCACAGGAGCGTTAGGGCTCATATCAATAAAGCTAGGGTTCAGCGCGCCTGCAGGCCTTTGTATAGAGTCTTCTAAGTCTTTTTTGAGGTTGTACATGGATTGATCGGGGCCCTTAAACGGGACCTCCATAATACTATCCCGTATGCTGTTACCGACGGCTGGAATGGGTATACCAGTACCAGGGGCCATACGTATGTTGTTAGCGTCTAAGCTAATGCCTTGCTGATAAAAAAAGGCTGGAAAGTTAGCGTATAGTGCGGCATCCATAATCTGACGTGTCACAAGGGTGGCCGCCCTAGCTTGGTTACCTGCCCAGTGAGCTAAGCCGTAGCCAGCTCCTTTAAACGCCGGCATACAGCCATACCAAGCAAACCATTCTGTTTCTTTATGCTTGGGGTCATCCTCAGCCCAATTGCGATAGATGCCATTAATAACCCCGCTGTTTCGATTGATGGTTACGCGGTAAGGGGAAACGATACCGTCGGGCTTACTTAACGGGTCTTCTTCGAAATAGCGGAAAAGGTGGCTTTCTGCCATACAAATCAGGTCGCGTTCGTCTTCATCGTCCTCACGTTCAACACCTCGCAAGTAGTCCAAAGTGTTTTCGAGGTCATCCCCTTCATAGGTAGATGAGTTGGTGGTAAGAGGAATACGGTCATGTGATATGTAGTAGCCATCACGTGTGCGTAGCTTGAACTCATACGCGGTGATGTATTCTAAGTGGGTTTTCCGCATGCTTCCGTAAGGGCTGGAAAAGTCCCTATGGATAGCAAAGTTTTGAATGGGGATCTTAAGTTTTACAACAAGATCCCTAATAGGGTCCTCATAAATCTTGGCGTACGCATCACCGCACGTCATGGCCCACATAATAGTTGTTTCGGATTCGGCCCTATACTCTGGCAACTCATAGGTGAAGTACTGGTTGGCAAACTGTTTTACGTGCTCGGATCGGTCCATGTATTCCGTCTGAGGCTCGCCCCACAAAGCGGTATCAACAAGGTTTCCACGGCCAAACAAAAAGGAGCTTATATTAAGCGTAAGCTCTAAAACAGTTTCCAAAAGGGCTACGGATGTAACGCCTGAGGCATGTTTAAAAGCCGCCCCTTCCGTTGGGCCCTGGTTGGTTAGCTCTAATCCAATTTGATTGATCGTTTCCGTAACGGCGCTTATGTAAGGCTCTTGGCTCTTAAAGTCTTCATCTATATCATCTTTAAGCTTCAATCCCAGCTCTCGAAGCGCGTGCGGGGAGAACAAAGGGGCGATGTTGTCATAAAACCCCCCGTTTTGATACTTAAGGGGAACCGCTGCGGGAAAGGCCGCCTCATCCATAAGAACGGCTGAATCGTCTGGAAAAACCTTCAGCATGCCGCCTTGTAGGTTATGGTTTTCAAGTTCTGGCGGTGTAAGCACCCCCCCTCCTGGGGGGGCATCGGGAAAGAGATTGAAGTTTTGCATCCTGAATCATCCTTAGAAGGGGTTAATAGTATGGCTCAATGCTATGCTCCTTATAAGAATCACGACGCTCGGGTGTTTCCTCTTTCATAGTTAACCAACCTGCATCACGCAGCCTTATAAAGGCCTGGCTCATGCTGTCCATAGTATCACTTGATGTAGAACGGGGCGACGGATTGGGAAATAAAGAAGCGCATTCTAAAAAGAACTCAGAAAAATCCGTTAAATACTTGTGATGTGGACCCTTTGTAGGAAGCCATACACGGCCGTTTTCGATAAAGTGGGACACCTGAAGACAGCGTCCTATCTTATCCCCGTAACGACTGGGGTTAAACTTCATAATGGGAATACCTGTTAACCCAAAGTCACGCAGCAAAAGGTGTCCTGTTGATTTTTCCTCGATCAACAAAAGGTCCACAGGACGCCTCATACGTTCGGGCATGGGATCGTTAAACTTAACGTCTTGGTAGTTAACGGCCATTCGTTTAACCATTTTGCGCAAATCAGGGTAATCAAGCTGATCGTAAAACACACTCAAAAGCATGAGGTTCGGTATGCCGTATTCATCATGAAAGACACCCCAAGTGGTTGCTGATGAATAAGAAGAGTCGGGCGTGCCAATCATAGCCGTGTCCCAACTGAGAAGGATATGTTTAAAGCGCGGCATCTGCTCCTGGGTCCAATGCTTAAACCAGTGCTCCTTTATGCGACCTCCGCCATCCGGTGAAGGTCTCTGTTGAAGCTGTCCCGCTATCAAAGAAGCTTGGCCGTTAAAGTCGTCACGCTTAAGCTTTTCTAGTGCATGGCGTGGGAACTGTTCGGGCCATAATAGCTCACCTTCTTTTGATCTCGGGTCAATCCATTCCTTCCCGTTACAGGACGGAAGCACAACCGTTTTGGCTCGTCGCGCCATCTCAAACTCCATGGGCATACATAGATGCGTCCAATCCGAACCCAGAGAGAGGATGTACCCCGACAAGTCCCCTGTGTGTCCACGCTGTTGAACGACAAGACGGCGCCTATCCAACAAAGAACCAAAGCGGGTGGACATAATACCTTTCCACCAGTTAATAACATTTAATCGTGAAGCCGCACTATAAATGTCCTTCATGTTGTTTGGGTCATCGCATAATAAGAACTCACCACCCGAACCAGTGTTGGCCGAATCAACGGACGTTGCGGCCCGAAAGCCCCACTTATCGTTTTCAAACTTCTTTAGGTTCTTAACGTCCCGTCGCAACTTAAACTTAGTGCCCCACAGCCTTTGATACCATTCAGACTCAATAAGTCGGCGGCACTTCATGCTGTCACGTTGGGCCAAGTCCAAGGCATAAGACGGACACAAAAAGCGATACTCTGGGTGTTGCGTCCATACCCAGGCTGGGTAGGCTACCGATATAAGGCTACTTTTACCCGTGCGGGGGGGAACGTTAATCAACAGATCACAGATATCACGGCGGTATAAAGCCTCTAGATGCTCACATAAAGCTTCTAAGTGCCAACCGCCAACAAAGGACACGCCCTCTATCTGTTCCCAAGCATAGGTAAAAAACGTGTAGAGTGATTGCTCGCATTCTTCTTTAACCTGAAGCTCTTCCTCTGTAAGAGGAACAAGCTGTATGGAAGACATTTTAATAATCTTCGACATACGGTTTAGATGAATGTTCAATCTTCCATCCTGTTACCTAACTAATAAAGCATGTTGGACATACAATGGGGGCTAACGCAACTGATGTAGAAGCATGCATAAAAACATCATTATAACGAACATACCTCCCATCATTAACCATGTTACGAACTCTGCGGTTCCGCCTTCTAGCCGATTCATTGTAGTCGTGTCCCTATGTTGTGTTTAGATTATATATTATACTCTAGATGTTTGTTGTTTTCAAGGATTAAATTGCATGCTCTTAAAAAAGATATCTACCTTTATTCTGTCGATACTTGTTCTTTCAGCAAGTGAACCAACAGAGCCGCACTGTCCACGATTTCACACCAATTACTACGGCAAGTTTGAGTGCGAGGATTTTGTTTTTCAGCGTCACACAACCTACGTCGAGGTTCAGTATGGTGAAGTATTATTAAGGGGCCATACGGTCTTTATACCCTATGGAAAAGGCATATGGACGGGCGTTACACTTAATTATAACATGTCGCCTAAGGAAATAGCAGAAAACCTTTTGCTCATAGGCCCCATCACTCAGATAGAGCCTGAACCTTTGAAGACGCATCTTTTGCGTGTGGTCCCAAGCCTAAGATCTTGCGTTTCTTAAGAGATGAACTTTAGGACAATAATATCAAGGTGAAGCTTTTTAGGGGAACTTGTTATCTCTAAAGACCTCACCTTTTTTCCTTCAAGGAAATTTTCTAACGCCAATACAAAGGCTTCTTCATTATTAGGCATGTGGTAGCTTTCAAAATGAAGCCAACATTCATTATCGCTGAACCCCCAGTTACGGAGGTTTTTGTTAGGCAACGTCGCTTCGTTTCGCGCCATGAGAAAGATCTTTTTATAATCAGTTGGGAGCATTTTGTAACCTACTTGTTAGGATATATTTTTTAAAAATATTTAAATCACAATTCATCTAGTCTTTTTAATGCTATGGAATGATATTCTGCGTTCATCTCAATGCCGATGTATTGTCTGCCTTCCATTTTGGCTGCTACTAGAAAGCTTCCCACTCCACAGGTATTGTCTAAAACAACATCGCCTAGATTTGTGTAGGTTTTAACGAGATACTGCCCCAAGGCCAAAGGCTTTTGGGTTGGATGCTTACCATGCGTTTTTTCTTTAGCTGTAGGTCGGCCGAACGTGATTACATCAGATGGGAAGCGTTTACCTTCGTATTCACGCATAATATCGTTATTTAGAAAGCTGTAATTTGAGCCAAGTCTGTCAGCTTTTTGCAATGCCTTGTAAGGCTTTCCTTCTGAGAAGATGGGATTGTATGTAGGCTTAGCTTTGTAAAATATACAGATATCTTCATGTTTCCTTAAGGGCATTTTGTTGGCGTTCAGGAAGTTCCCGGTCTCATTTTTAATCCAGCATATTTTGTATTTAAAGTTCTTGGGGTTACTAAGCTGAAGTTGGGCAGTAAAGAGTCCCATGCCTGTCAAACATAAGACACCATTTTCTTTTACAATTCGATTGTACTGTATCCAAAGCTCAGGGAGGGGGATAACTGAATCCCATTTGTTGCGAGTCACACCATAAGGTAAGTCACAGAGGACCATATCTACCGATTTATCGGGTATAAATTTCATTATATCGAGGCAGTCACCAAGGTGAACTTGGTTCTTTATCACTTCTTACTTCCAGCTAAAACGGCCTCCAACCACTCATCCGTAGCTGCACCTTGGTATTTAATCGCAAACTGCTGATCGTATATGGTAGGCTCATCTTTGTTGATGCTTAGCGTTATGATAACAGTCTTTCCGTCTGGCTCTTTCTCAAAGGAGAAGAACCAATCATTCATATAAAAAGGATAGTTGATCTGTTTAAATGGTTGAGATAACCCCAGAGAACCATCATCCACATAATAACAATCATCCACATAATAGTTTATTGTTATGTCTAGTAGATTATTGAAACTGCTATAGCGAACCCGAGCATCGTGGTAGGGGTACTCCCAATGAATGGCTAAAGCTGGATTAATCATGAGCAAAAAAGCCCTAAGTCTGAAAACCAAGCCAATGAATCATGTTGGTGGATAGGATTGGCTGCAAACGCGTCGCTTATGCTCATGGGCTCCTGAGGAGCTGGGTGAGGATATGAAGCCGGTTGCGGTTGGGCGGCAAAAAATGTGCGGATAGGAGGTGAGGGTGGGCGAACGTAGCTTCTACGACTGGATAGAGTTTGGAACACCTCAAGGTCAGCCAAAGGGGACACTTCCCCTTCCTCATCTGTTCCATCACTTTGTAATTCCTGTGGAGGAACTGAGGGGAACCTTCTCCTAGTAGGCGTGAGATCGGGTGCGCTTGCATTCGAGTGAATGGGGGAAAGAACACGAGGTAAGTGATGACTCATCTGAGGGTCGGCTTCATCTACAGAAGGGTCAAAAAAGAAGGCGATATTCCATTCATTATTGTTAAAAGATAAAGATTCAAAAGCATTACGGTATGCTTCTGCCCACGCCTTTTGAAGGATTTCACTTTTAGAAACATATTGAGATTGAGAACCTCTATTAAGGTAATCCTGCAAATGTTGATGAGCTTGCCTTACTGAAGGGGAAACACTTCTAGCGGCATCTTGTATGTTTTGATACGTACCGTATAGTCCAACAATATATCCTCCAACAAGGTCACGCGTCTTAAGAATGAGTATTTCACTGATGTTAAGGGCAAGGGAGGTGTCCCATCTAAATTTCATTTCTTTAATAAGAGAATTATCCAGACGCAAGCCTGATTTGTAGATAGCATCGGCTAAAAGTATACGATCAAGCTTTCCTGAAGAATACAAAAGGTTCATAACCCAATAAGGGGCTCTTTCTTCTAAGGGTTTACTAAAATGGATGTCGTCCAGACTATCTAAGGGAATTTGGGCGACCGAAGCCATACGCTGTATCTGCTCTCGCAATGTAATGGAGTCGGAATCAACAGCATATGCACCCACATTTACCATTATAAAAGTTAAGATAACTTTAAACATAAAATATTCCCCTTTTAGTATTCTTACAAATTAATAATATGGAGTACATTCATGATAGAGCCTTTGAAAGTTTTATTAAACCCCCCTGATTTGTATAAATGGATCTCCTTTTAAATTTGAGATAGCCTTGTAACATATACCTAAGGGGTTTGAAACAATGAAAAAAACAGCTCTTCTTTTATCCTGCGTCGCGTCAAGCTTGGCCTTTGCTTCTGCTGGACCAGCGGCCCCTTATGGGTTTTATGCGGGCGTTCATGGCGGGGTAGCTCAAACCCATATTAAGCATCACATACAGAATGGTGCCCCTTCTTCAAACCCCATGGCGATCAATCGCAAATCACACTCAGGGAAGGCTGACCCTCATTATGGCGCATGGGTTGGATACCTAGCACCTCTTGGGGATAATCATTTAGCTTGTTTCGAAGTCTTTGCTCAAGGAAGCAACACCCATGTTCAGCCCTTGCAGGATGCGCCTACAAAAGCGAGCAAAGCTGTTCACACCCTCGGACAAACTCACTTACGTCGTAAGTTTTCTTATGGTGGCATGTTACGCGTTGGTCACATGATCACGCCAAGGGTTATGGGTTATGTAGGCCTTGGCTGCGAGATGGGTAAGTGGGACGCTGAGTTTATTCCAGACAGGACTATTAACGGTGTATCCAGGTCTGAACCAACGACGCTTGTTAGTAAGAAGCATCTGTCATGTCGCTTTGTGAGCGGTGCCGATATGTTCCTCACCCCGCTTACGTTTGCACGCCTGCAGTATCATTACGTTACAGGCCCTAAGATCAATCTTGATTATGATTGCTCAGCTGTGAACCCTCAATCTTCCTTTTACGGCACCAAGATCACCCAAACGATGAAGATCTCACAGCATGTGGTATCTCTTGGGTTTGGGCGGAGGTTTTAACTGTTAAATGGCAGACCCGGCAGGACTCGAACCTACGACCTTCGGTTTTGGAGACCGACGCTCTAGCCAACTGAGCTACAGGCCCACTATAGAGAAGTATAGTCATCTTTAAGAGCTTCTCCAAACGGGTAATGGTAATAATCGAACCAACCCTATAAAACTCCACAACATAAGCAAAGTATAAGCACCTACCTCCAGAAAGCTTATTTTATTTCCAGCATCATAAATATAATCTTTAATCTTTATTGTTGAGGCAATAAAGATTAATAACGTTAACAACATTTAACCTCCATCTTCATTTCGCCTTTCCTTATCTTCAAAATATTTTTGTGCGTTTAATATGAAATGTATCACCTGCCTCAATTCGAGGGGCTTTTGTACTATAAGTGTTACCTCTGAAGTAATCGAGGATGCATACCAGCGCTCCCGATCACGTACCGATTCATTAATAAGAGAGTTGCACATATGGTGCATAAGCTCCCTCCGATGAGCGGGTAGGTCACAGTATTTTTCGAAATCTTCTGTCATTTCGCCTTTTCCTTACATCTACCAATGATTCAAAGTATCCGGTAAAGAAACTTTAGAGTCCCCAAACACCCAAGTGAGAAGTTGTTGTCCTTCCCCTATCTCAACTTCAAAGCATGCCTCAGGTCGTCCTTCCTTAAAAATACCGAATACAATAGTTGGCGTAGATAAAAAATTAGGGCTTTTAACAATGCAGTCAGGAATAAGAAAAGTGTTTTTCACCTCGCCATCAATAATGAATTCTAACTCTTTGGTCTCCGTGTTATAAGACAGCTCTTTACCTGGATTGCTGTAGACAGGACATTTAATTACCATGTGATGTGTTCCCAACTGCCCAAAATACTTTTAACCATATACTAAAATCCATTACTTATTCTTTTCCTTTTCTTTTAAGTATTTATCAGCATCTAAAACAAAAACAACAACTTCAGTCCAACTCATTTGTTTTTGTAAGAGAAGGGTAACTTCTGAGGTTAAATAGGACGAGTAAGGCCTATTCAATGGCTCAGTCTGACTTTGTTCAATCAGGAGCAACATACCCTTTCTCTCAGAAGGCTCCAAGGCTCCAAACTTTTCAAAGTCTTCGGTGGTCCATGTTTTGCTCCTCTCCTGAACGGTTTTTATGAATTCTTTGTTTTGCTCCACGGTTCCCTTCTTACAGTTCTCCTTAATGGAATTAATTAAATCTTTGTTGTCCTCTAATGATCCAATGATTATGAAATCATGGCGAGAGTATCCGTTATCCTCAATAGCTGATATTTTAGTGAATTTCTTCCATTGAGGAATGACCATGACAGCAAGCCTCATGTGTTCGGGGTTTGTAGGACCATCACTTATAAGGTAAGTCACCTCATTAATATCAAAGCGCCAGTTAGGCATATAAAGCATCCACGACTGCCTGATTACATCCTTCCCATTGTGTGGCAAATGGAGCTTCTCAACATAAAGTATCAGCCTCGAATCGCTCAGAGAAAGATTACCCGCTATATCAGGACTATCTGTATGTAAGGTGTATTTCATTTCGCTTGTGTATCCTTTTGGGCTTCATTTAAGAGTTGGTAGGTGTGAATCTTTTAAATAAAAAATCTCTTTCAAACTCCTTTCCTTTGGCCATTGTTTGCCGTAGTTTGGGTCATACAGGGAATCCAAGAACTCTTTTGAAACAGGGGGAGCACGAAAAATACGGAAAAAAGATTTTGAAACTCTGGTCTCCATTTCATTAAAAACATCTGTTGCTCCATAAACGTTTCTATATACTATAATTTTCTTTTTTAATGCAATTATTTTACCAATAATAGAGGATAGATCGTCTCCAGTATTTGAAGAATCTATTTCACATAAAATATCGCTTAATTCCTTTTGTATAGCCGATCGAGTTTTATTTTCTTCATACTTATTTGTATCTTGTGAATCGATCATGTTTGCTTCTCATATTCAATAGTTACTGTAAACTTCTCAAAAGGAACATTATCTGGTAAACCTTTTAATCTAGTGACATATAAAGAGCTTGACCATCCACACCACCCATTACAACCCATGTCGTCCTCTATTCTATATTTTTTCTCATCAAATTCTATTGATTCCCTACTATAATGACTCATAGACATGTTTTCATGAATCACAATTATGTTCATGTCATCAGTCCAAACCAGGTTGTAGGTTTTCTTTTCCATTACACTTCCTCGCTCTCCTTTGGCCATTCGGTTGGGTAGTTGGGGTCTTCTAACAATTCTTTCGGATACTGTGCGTAATTCAGCGCATTAAGATATATAATAGCTTCCTCGTTTTGACGTTCAATGGCCTCAGGGATTGGAGTTAAGCGAGCAACAAACATCTCTTTTAATTTGGAAATTCTTTTGTAGGGTATGGTGTCCTTATTTCCCACATCTTCCATTACGTTTTCAAGGGCATCCTCTAACGCTTCAAGAACTTCATCATCTTCCGATCTTTTCAAATCTTGCAAACTCGAGATATACTTGCACCCTTTTTTAACCTCAGCATCTACTGCATTCCAAAAGGCTTGATGTGTATGGCTGCGTTCCATTTCTTCATTAACACTCGATATAAACTTAATAAAATCTTCAAGATCACCCCCAAACGGTGCACAATCCATGATCTGATTAAACTTTTTACGACTATCATAGTCCTCATATATATATGAGATTAAATCAAACATGTTTTCTACGGAATACATTTTGTCTTTCATGTTTGCTCCTGTTTCTTTATAGCCTCGTGAATAGCCTCAACCACCGCTTCAGGAGTGTCTTCCATTCTTAGAACCATCTCGTTGTTAGCAAACAGAATGCCGTCTTTTATCGACAAACTGAAAGGAAAGCGTTCCGTTTCTCTGTAATTACCTCCCGTTCCGTCATCTTCCCAAGAATAATATTTAGCAGTTTGAATCATATCCTTTAAGTTCCACAGTACCATGTCGGCTAGTAGTTCTAAGCGACCATTTCTTTGAATAACACTGTTACTAAAATAGTAATCACTACATCTAAAGTCTTTTACAGAATCTTCACATTTTATACTCCAACAAATAGTTCCATCTTTTAAAATCCTAACTTTCGTGTCGTTATCGTCGCTCATCGCTTCCCCCTCAATCCAATATGCTTGTTCGGTTTGTATCTTTAAGAAACTCCCAAAAGTATTTGGAAGGAGCGCATGCAGCTTCACTCGTTAAGACAGGCACGCACCAGTCTTTGCAATTAGCTTCACACTCACCCAAAGGGCGCAGCTTAACATTCGTCATAGAACCTCCTTGGAAACATCCACACTCTTCCAAAGGCTGTGTGCCATTCCAGAGCACGTATGTAAACGTAACGCCAATGATAGTGGCTGCCAACCTAGGTGTCCAGGTTCGGCATTGTTCGTCGTTCATGGCCTTAAGCGGAAGAGCTAAAGCTACGGTTATTGCTAATAGTTTATTCATTGGAGTTCCTTTTTTCATTTCGTTTAGTCCTTTTTACAATTCGCTAAAATATGATCGATCATTTCTTTGCAATCAGATGTAACAGGCAATATATAATCTTCTAATCTAATAACATTCTGACCATTATAATCAGATATAGAAATACAATATTCTCGTATATCGTATTTATAGAAGTCCCACCCTGAAGTTATTCCCTTACCACTCCACTCAGATATATAAATTGTAAAATTTTCAGGATCATATCTTATAAGATAATTAATCAAACGACCACTTCGCATGATCCTAACGTCACAATCAATGAATTCTCCATCTTTCATTTTTTTATACTTTTTCTGCGCTTCTTGGCAGCTTTTAGAGCGCTACTCAGAGATTCGATAAGCTCATCTATTTCATCCAGTTCTAATTGAGAAAATTCCTCTTTTTTCTCTTTCATTAAGGAAGAATTACAACTATTGGCTATGATGTGTTCTTTAACTCCTGCTGGCATAGGTGGTAAACAGATAGGATTAATATCGCTATTACCAGTTGAAGGACCGTCATAGAATTCCAATTCTGATAAATTTAAGCCCCTAAGAGGGATAGATTGATATACAATATCTTGTACTGAATATGTCAGAAGGCCTTTAGAAAAATCATAAGTGTATTTAACTACTAGACCACCATTTTCATGGGTCCAAGTAATTATGTTGCATTCTTGTGGGTGGTAGTAGATTATCATTTTTCATCCCTCTGTTCTGAATATTCTAGTCGTTCAATCCTTTCGTTTAGTAACTTTAATTCATGGGAAACAAACACCACGATCAAATACAATGAAAGTGCCAGTATTGCTATCATTGCGACATCTTCCTTTCCCACCCTCTTTTAAAAGCTTCAGCCTTCGAAATCCATTCTACATTTCCAGGCATATACGGCTTTTCTGAATCAATCTTAGAAAACACAGCACCTGGAGGAAGTTGAGTCACATACTCTAAAAAACTTATAAAGCCTTCAGGAGGGGTTGTCCAACCCAGGGGAAAAATCTCACCCGCCTTTTTCGCTTTGTGCTTAATAGCGGCCCATAATGTATATTCTTTTTTCACATCTGTACGAAGGAAGTTATACACATGGGGGCGCCCAGGGCGTCTAAAGGATGTCACATAAGGTGCCATAGGGTGCCAACAAATATTTTCAGGACCATAAGGTTTAGAGCTGTCCTTTTTTGAAATGTAATAATTAAAACCAGGACATTTCCCGACAGCAGCTATAAACTTATCGAACCCTGTCTCATTTTCTTTCCAGCCACACGCATAAAAAATATCAGGATACCGATAGCATGTATTATGCCAGGCTGATCTTTCTTTTTGTCTGAGTTCTTTCGTGAGTTGGTCGGCGTCAACATCCTTTTCCTTCATGCACCACCGTTCCTTCTGGCGTGCGCTTCTTTTACAATATCGCTTCGAGAACGCCACGCCATGTTATCGGGAGCAAGAGGACCATCCCAATCTATTTTTGCTAAATACTTACCTGGGGGACGTTTCCCCATATCTTCTAGAAAATTCATAAGGCCATAATGTTTACATGACCATCTTTCACAAATCGAATCCCCGTTTCTTCTTGCCAAAGCCAACATGCTGGCACATGCCCTATACTCCGAAGATTTGATCGCATCCATTTCTTTATGTTTTCTATACCCACAAGTCATTACTTTTCCATTTATTGAAAATAAAACGTCCCAAACAGAATTACCTTTACCATGTGGTTTAGAACTATCAATCTTATTTATGCAAACATTATCTACATCCGGAGCATTCCCCACATCTTCCAGAAAATTCAAGAAGCCAGTTTTTTTATCCTTCCAACTCTCAGGTACAAAATTTGAAGCATATTTTGAGGAAATAAGGTTGTTCCAGCATGTGTACTCTTTGTGGTTTGAGAGAGTACGACCTCCCCTCTCAGCCCTCCTACTCATCGCCATCCTCCTTTTGTGAAGAGTCGGTCATAAAATCTCTGATGTGTTTCGCAATGGGAAGGGGGGTTGTGTAAGATGAAAAAATGGTTTCACCTTCTTTGCAGCTTATATAGATATCACGGGGGTCTTCATCATCAAAATCATCAAGAGTGTAACCTTTATCCTTATAATCCTTTAAACAAATTTTAACAGTTTTAGACTCATCTAAAATCCATTCTCCATCATCATTAATATCATATGTGTATTTTGAAAGTTTAGATAAATAAAGATCATATCTAAATGAATGGGCCTCCATATCACAACTATCAAAATCCTTCCAATAAAATGTTCTAAACTCTTCTTGTTTATTCATTTTCATTTCAACTTGTTTATCTTTAAGAAGCAAAAAAACTTCCTGTGGAACATATTTATATTGCCGTCCTTGATATATAAACCAGTATTCATCAAATTCGTCGCCCTTTGCGTATTCAAAATAAATAGAATCAACATTATGATCCCGATTAAAATCAATAGCGAAGTTATCTATTTCGTAGAGGATATTTGAGTTCATATCAAAGCAGAATCTATCGAGTCTTCCGCTAGGATGTGCACGCGTCCATGTGATTGTGTGTCCCAGAATCGGTTGGTTAAATGTCATTTTTTTTCTCCAATGCTTTTTGCTTCAGGGCAGATACAGCTTTGATACAGTTACGGATATAGGAGGTACGCTTAGGTATCCATCCGTAGCTTTCAGGAACCTCAGGGGCGTCTTCTTCAAACTTGGCTAGCCAGAAGTCTTTATCTGGAGCCATTCCCACTTCTTCAAGAAAGAGTTGATAACCACCCCCATCAGCTCTCCATTTATCAAAAGCGGGTGAAAGATTACGCCTTATAAAGTTTTCCCAAGCCATATATTCTTTAGATCGGTTACGCTTCTTAGGTGTCTCCATATAGACGGCCTTGTTTGATTAACTTCTATCGCATGGTAGGGGAAGCATTGACGGCACGTCAAGAGGCCTTGATGTAAATCTAACTGCCTATGATTTTAGAAGTCTGATTTTGTAAGAAGATCATCTTTTCTAGGTGCTCAACGCGGGCTTGAAGATATCTATTTTTTCTGACTTCGCTGTCACATCCCGCTAGTCCTGCCCCTGCTATAAAGGCTAAGGAAGTGCAAATAAAACACCATACTTTTTGGGTATCATCTCTCATTTAACACTCAACTGAGGGGTATATTCGGCTCGTGAACCTGGGTGACAGCGTAACACAGATGTTATGCAATCAAAATACAATTCTTCTGTTGGAAGCTTAAGACGTTCGTTTATAGAGTCTACCTCTGCTTGTCTGCGTAGCCATTTGATATGCAACTTACCGGCAGCATCCATATGAAACACGCCTTCAGACTTAAAAGGCCTAGCACTCACGCTGAACATCCACTAAGAAGGTTGCCTGATAAGGTGCTGCGTTCTGAATGGTCATGTATCCGTGATGGAACACCACATCTTTCTTAAGCTGCGACACATCTTCCTTAAGCTGGTGTATATCCATATTAATCTCCAAGATGGCCTCGTTGTGCCATTTTTCCCATTCTAACCGCTTCTTTAGACGATCCTCTATACCCATAACGTAACGCCACAAAAGAATGATAGACACAGCAAGAGAGAGGACAATCATGAGGCCCATACTTTTAATGACGCCTCTTAGCCTTCTTTGGCTTTGTGGGAGTCACGGGCTTTGGGGGAGTTTGTTTCTCCTCAGGCTTGGCACCTTTGTCTTTATCCAAAACTGATAAAACATACTCCACCCTCTCTTCCAGTTTCCCTATAAGGGTGTTGGTATAGTGGTGCTCATGCTCAAGGGATTCCATCCTATCCTCAAGTAATTGCGCTCTATCCTCCGCAGAACTTATCAAGTAAAACTGCACCACCTGGGCCACAGCTAACACAATTACGCTTGTATCAAAAAAAGTCATTGCTTATTTCTTTCTTGGCTAAAGGACACCGGTTCCTGTTTAGGGTATGTCTTCAAAGAGGGAACATAAGACGGTGAAAACGATTCTATCACCAAACGTGATAAGGGGTTAGGCTTCGGTTCGGGTATATATTTGTATTTAAACTTCTTTGGCACAGATGTTATCTCCTGCGAAAATGGGAGCTCCTTCTGCCATCAACATCTATTTGACCGAGGTTGATAAGGTATTCCCATTTGCTCTTCATGCTCTTCTGTCTGTCATTATAACTAAGTTTAGACTGCATGCAGCTAGCCAAGCGATGTTTTTCTCCCTTTGTCCACATATGGCCTAGCAAATCTACCACAGGTAGGAGAACGTCAAAGAACTCTTCATAGATACGTTCGACCAAATCATGAAGGAGAACCGCTTGTTCATCGTCAGAATCGGTACCATAGACCCCATCAAGGCTGCGATAGTCATGCCGTGTGATGCGTATGGTTTTGATCTCATCGGCTATAAACTCGACTCTATCGAGGAAATCATAGACGTTCCCAAGGGGGTGATGAGAGGAGGTAAGGTAAGATTTTGAGAGGTTCATACTTTATACCCTAGATGTTCACATAATTGATCAAGCTTGCCCTTAACGTCTCTCAGTTCATAACTCTTACGACACTGCTCTAGAGCGGCACACAGAGAGCTCATTTGGGATTCACTAATCTCACCCATAAGCAAAGCATTGGTAGCCTCGAGCATCAATTCTGGGGCTGTCTCGATGTTTTTAAAAGATCCTATATTATAAGGCGCCCTACGTTCCTTTTTAGGGGCTATTAAACGCTCAGCACATATTTTAATGGCGCCTGCGTCTCCTTCAAGAGCCATTTCAATAACTTTCTCAAAGATGCGCTCAGCTTGACCATCTAGCATGTTTTCCAAAACGATTGTTGCGTTGTTTTTGGACCCTTCTCTACGTCCGCCTGTTTTATTACCTGCTCCAAATTGACCGTTTGGAAGGCGCGAACAAACTTTTTTTTCATCTGGCTCAGTCTTTAAATCCATACAATTTCCTAATGCTAAGCATTTTTTATATTACTATACAACGCATTACAAAGTGCACACCCCTTGCGTGGTGAATTTGAGCGTATTTGACAAGATATGAATAGGTTTGATAGTATTTGACTAGGTTACAAACACACAGGAGGCTTCAAAACGTGCGAAACTTAGACCTAGTTAGCGGTCCTTGTGCTGCCAAACACATAGGCATTAGTGCCTCTACTTGGTATCGCTGGCAGACTGCGGACGACTTTCCCTTTTCCCATGTTCGCGTGGGAGATAGAAAGTTATTTTATAAAAAAGAAATCGTCGACTACATCAATGGTGAGAAGGAAATGACCCATAAAGCATTTCCACACTTAAAGACAAAGGAGTGAAATGACGATGAGTATAATCGAACCATCCATATTGAAAGATCTGTTCTTAGATTCACAAGGCCGGAACCATGAGGATGAAAATTACTTTCTATACGCAGGAGACGAAGACCAAGTAGTATGTTTAAAAAAACAAATTAAAATGTACCAATATATATATGGTCTATGTATGCTAAATGATGATGATATGTTGTTATATATTGATAATAATATTAATGAAATAGCTTTTAGATTAATCTCAGTAATAAGTTGTGATTATATTGAGATTATGAAGAATTTATCTGAAGACAACCCATGGAACAAAAGAAGAGAAATGTTAACAAATGAAGAAGGAGTGAAATGACGATGAGAGTTATGGGCCCATGGCTATTGAGGGATGCTTTCTTAGATTTAGAAGGTAGAACCTATGAGGATAAAAATTACTTTGCAAATGCAGGAAACGAACAAGAATACAACTTAGAAATATTGAAAAATAATTTTGAATTGTATGAACTATTACATAAAATGTATTCAATTGATGATAACAGAATTACCGATCACCTAAATAAAATTTACGATGAACTAATAACTGGAATTGTTCTTCACTATAGATGTGTCATGGAAGATTTATCTGAAGACAATCCATGGAAAAAAAGACAAGCAATACGCCTTAAGAAAGAGGAAGAGTAAGCATGATGGAGATCGATGAAAATGAAGTTCCTTCTTTGAAGAAAATTCAAGACATACTAGATGAAATAAAATATCTAAAAGAAAACACTTTAGATGGTATGGGGAAACGATATGACAACAACCTTTATTGCGTTGAAGCAAAAATTGAGACAAATGAAGAAATGTATGCGTTTCATGTGGCAGAAGAAGAAAAAGATGAGGATTTTTATCCCCTATCTTGGGAAATAAAGGGCTTATTTGAGGTTTTAGAACAGTACGAGATGATCTATAAGCACTGGGAGGAGTACGAGTCTATCACCCTCTCCTTAAGAGATGAAAAACTACAAGAACGCATAAAAGAGGCCCTATTGGATGGTCCAGCGTGCCCCTGGTTTACAGATGGCGTCAAAATGGCCATAGAACACCTCAAAAAGGTTTACGAAGAAGCCCCGTTTACGTGGGAGAAAACAAAAGAAACAAAAGAAGGAGTGAAGTAATTATGGATTTTTCAGATTTAACGAGCGAAGCCATGAAAGAACTAATTTCAAGCTTTAACACAAATCAGTACTCAGGATTACTAAAGTTTTTGGAAAATAAATTTAGAGAAGACCTTATAACTTTATCAAAAGAACAGGGCCACACGTTAACTAAATGCCAAATAGAGATGGGAGTATCGGACTTTATGAAAGACGCTCACGAAGCACTATGTGACCTTTTGAAGAGCGATGAATGCGAGGAAAAAAAGGTAGAGCAAGAGGAAGAAGAGAAGGAAAGCATAGATTACTGCGAATATTTCTTTTCTGGACCTCTTGAGCATGGTGCTTCTTTCGTTAGCAAAAGTAACAAGCCCATTTACAAAAAAATTAACACCATTCAAGAATGCCAAAAGCGTTGTGCTGGTGACAAAAAGGGCGAATGGACCATGGAAGAAACAAAATTCCTAAAATTTGGAAACGACAGAATAAAATTACGTACTTACACTTTTGTGGAGGCGAAATAAATGAGTATAGATTTTGAGAAAATAGATGGTCTTATAGAAGGACTATTAAACAAATTAAAAAATAAAGATGAAGAGGTGGTTAAGATCATGAAGTATAAAAAAGAGGAAGAGAAACAAAAAGAAGGAGATTTAGTAACTTTTTATTTTTTCTCAGGTCCTGATAATGAATCATACCTATGTCATTGTAATGTTCCTGTCTCAAAGCTTGAAGAAGAAATAAAAAGAAACAAAGAGATAGTATCAGAAAATAAAAAGGGCAAATGGGTGGTCGAAGAAGAAAACCTCACAGTCAAATGGGGGAAGGATCCCATTAAAGTCGTTTCTTTCCATTTCGTAGAGAAGGAATAAGCTATGCAAAGTCAATTTGATATAATAATAGAGCAATCATATTCCATAAAGGAATTAACTAAAAGAATAAAGAATCTTGAAGAAAAGATTGATGATTTTATCAAAGACGCTCCTAAAGAGCCTAAAGAGATGCCTGGCTTTGGTGCTCCCTATGGATCAGATGTGGATAATTTCATAAGAATTATAGAGGACCAAGCAGAAACCATAATGAAATTAAATAATATCATACACGAACTTAAAGCAAAGCTTGATTTTCCATCGAAAAGCGGTGGTCTAGCTCATATGAGAGATGAGATGATGTCTATTTTAGATGATCTAGAATACGCACCTAATAAACGTCCAGGGAGAGCAGAAGGGGCAGCAGGTCCACGAATGGTAGGTTCATGGATGCTACGTCCAGGACAGGCTCTTGATCCAGGACAGATGCTACGTCCATGTAGACAGGGTTATGTATGCTGCCCAAAAACTGGAGCTTGGGTAAAAAAGGATGAAGCTTGAGAAGAATATGGACAGAAAATGATAGCCACTTTTAAAAAATAAAAGGATACAAAAAATGAATAAAATGACTTTAACTTTTCACATAGAAGATAAAGAAATAGCCTTTGAAAAGGATTTTGAGTTTTACCAAGAAGGTGAATCTCTTGAAGACTATCTGAAAACCATCCTTCCAAATCTTCGTACTTTCCTCAAAGACTGTATGACGGAAGTTGGGATTAGTGCTGTTAAAGAAACCAACAAGGATGGTTGGTGGGATGCTTCTAATGCAGACCTCCGTAAGTTTAACCGCGACAATATAGCGTTTGCGGGGAGAGATCCTGTCCACTTTGATTTCTATTGGATGGGTATGGGAGAAACAAAAAGAAGGTGGGTGGAAGCATGAAAGATGGACACAACAAACAGGTGCTCACACTCATCTTCAAAGGTTTTGGAGAGGAGAAACATTTTAGCCAAGTGTTTAGAAAGGGAATCATGAAGGAAGACGTGTTGGACGCTATCAAACTAAACGGCCAACAAGTCATGAAGATCACCCGAACTCGACTAGAAGACTGGCGCACTCAAGAAGGGTATGAACGCGGCGACGAGGCTATATATGAAATCCTTTATAAGCCGAGTGGGGAGGCATAACATGCTGACACCAGAACAATTAGAAGAAAGACGCCTAGGCATTGGCGGTAGCGATGTTGGGGCCTTGTTCGGACTGTCTCCCTTTTTAACAGCTATGGATGTGTACTTATCCAAGGTAAAGGAGATGCCAGACAAAAAGAGTGCGGCAAAAGATAGGGGCAATAATGAAGAAGACGGCATCTTAGATTGGTATCAAAAGCACTCTGGCATTCTTATTAAGAAGCCTATGTACTCCTTTGTGCATCCAGAACATTCTTTTTTGCGGGCAAACCTCGATGGCTTATCTATAGATACCCAAATAGTGATTGAGGCTAAAAGCATTATCGCATCCAAGCGCAGTGAGTGGGGTCAGGAAGGCACCAACCAGATACCCCCTCACTATCTTCTACAAGTTGCACACTACTGCTTAGTATGCGATGCGCCCGAGGCTCGCCTCATAGTTAAGTGGGCACCTTTGAAAGAAGAGGGCAAAGAATGGAAGGGGTCCCCCTATTCCGTCTATGTCTACAAAAGAGATGAACGGCTTGAGAAAGCTATCATTCAAAAGGCTAAAGCTTTTTGGACCAACCATGTATTAGCAAACGTCCCACCTCCTGTGCAGAGTCTAAAAGATTGCGCTTCAAGGTGGCCCCACGCTATACCTGGAACCTCAATAGAGGCAACCGATGAGATTTTGTCACTGGTTGAAAATCTCAAAGAGCTGAAGAAACAAGAAGCAGAAATAAAAGAAAAAAAAAAAAAGGACAA
>Ga0247731_1000043_pt1 | contig 56353 bp, 65 predicted proteins | sample UWRJL088202R2_FD_180938 | JGI IMG/M metagenome (GOLD analysis project Ga0247731, IMG submission 180938) | Plant litter microbial communities from Arlington Agricultural Research Station in Wisconsin, United States - UWRJ-L088-202R-2 | ecosystem: Environmental > Terrestrial > Plant litter >...
GTCCAGCACTACACCCATGTCGTGGGTGATGAACAGGACCGCGGTGCCGTGTTGTTGCTGCAGTTCGCGGATCAGCTTGAGGATCTGCTGTTGGGTGGTGACGTCCAGCGCGGTGGTCGGTTCATCAGCGATCAGCAGACGCGGCTCCAGGACCAGCGCCATGGCGATCATGATCCGCTGGCGCTGGCCGCCGCTGAGTTGGTGCGGGTAGGCATCGTGGATACGTTCGATGTCCGGCAGGTGCACCTGGGACAGTGCGTCCATGACCTTGGCGCGACGCTGCGTGGCGCCCAGGCTAGTGTGGGCTTGCAACACTTCATCGATCTGCCGACCGACACTGAGCACCGGATTGAGGGCGGTCATCGGCTCCTGAAAAATCATCGCCATGCGACTGCCGCGCAATGCCTTCAGACGGCCGTTGCTGACAGCAAGTACATCCTCGCCTTCCAGCAGGATTCGCCCACTCGTGGCACTGAGCGAGCCTTTGGGCAGCAGGCCCAGAGTGGTCAGCGAGGTCACTGATTTGCCCGAACCGCTCTCGCCCACCAGGCACAGGGTTTCGCCGGCAGCGATCTCGAACGAGATGTTATCGAGGATCGGCTTGCCTTCGCAGGTGCTCACGCACAACTGTTCAACGCGCAGGACTTCGCTCATGCCGCCCCCCTTTTCTTCATTCGCGGGTCGAGGGCATCGCGCACCGAGTCACCCAACAGATTGATCGACAGAATGCACAACGACAGCGCCAACCCAGCCCACAGCACCAGGGACGGCTTGAGCTGGAAGTACACCCGACCTTCGGAAATGATGTTGCCCCAGCTGGGGATTTCCGTGCCGATACCGGCACCGAGGAAGGACAGGATGGCTTCCGTCAGAATCGCCGAGGCACATATATAGGTACCCTGCACGATCAACGGCGCAACTGTATTGGGCATCAGGTGGCGCAGCAGAATCTTGAACGTCGAAGTGCCCATCAGCACGGCGGCTTCGACATAGGGTTCTTCCCGGGCTGACAACACCCGGGAGCGCACCAGACGCACCACCTGTGGGATTTCCGGAATCATGATGGCGATCATCACGGTCCAGACTCCGGCGCTGCTCAGGGACACAATGGCAATCGCCAACAGCACGCCGGGGATCGCCATCAGGCCATCCATGACCCGCATCAGCACGGCGTCAAGGCCCCGAAAATAACCCGCCAGCAGACCCAGCGGCAGGCCGATCAGGATACTCAGGACGGTGACGCCAATGCCGACAATCAGGGAAATTCGCGCCCCATAGACGATGCGTGAGAACAGGTCGCGGCCGTAAGCATCGGTACCCAGCCAGAAGTCAGCACTGGGCGGCTTGAGGCGATTGGCGGGCGCCAAGGCAATGGGATCGTGGTTGGCGACCCAGGGCGCGAAGATCGCCATGGCAATGATCGCCACCAGAACCAGCAGTGACAGCGCAGAGATCAGCGGCACGCGTGGCAGGCCGATCAGGCGCTGCCGGGGTGCAGGCAGGATCAGCGGAACAGGTTTGTTCATGGTCGAGTCCTCAGTAGCGGATGCGTGGATCGCTGATCGCATACGACAGATCGATCAACAGATTGATGACGACATACACACCGCTGGTCAGCAGGATCATGCCTTGAATCACCGGGTAGTCCCGGGCCAGCACGGCGTCGACGATCAGACGCCCCAGACCCGGAATGTTGAATACGCTTTCGGTCACTACCACGCCGGAAATCATCATGGCGAAACCGGTGCCGATCACCGTCAGGATCGGGATCATGGCGTTGCGTAGTGCATGGCGGAACAACACCTGCACTTCCGCCAGGCCCTTGGCCCGTGCGGTACGGATGTAATCCTCACCGAGCACTTCAAGCATGCTGGCCCGAGTCATCCTTGCGACCAAAGCGACGTACACCGAAGACAGGGTCAGCGCAGGTAAAACGATGCGCTGGGCGAACGGCCCGATGCCGTCGCTGATGCTGCGAAAGCCCTGGACCGGTAGCCACTTCAACTCAATGGCGAACACCGTGATCAACACGTAACCGATGACGAATACCGGCACGGAAAAACCCAGCACCGAGGTGGACATCACCAGGTTGTCGATCCAGCTGCCGTGCTTCCAGGCCGCCAGCACACCCAGAGGGACAGAAATGAGGATGGTGAAGATGATCGACACCAGTGCCAGGCTGATAGTCGGTTCGACCCGCTGGCCGATCATGCTCAACACCGGGGTATGGGCCATCAGCGAGGTGCTGAAGTCGCCTTGCAGCAACTGCCAGATCCAGACGAAAAATTGCCGATACAGCGGCTGGTTCAGCCCCAGGCTTTCACGGATCGCGGCCAGTTGTTCAGGGGTGGCCATGTCGCCGGCAATGATCGCCGCCGGATCACCGGGCGAGAGCCGCAGCAACAGGAAAACGAACAGCGCCACCACCAACATGACCGGGATCGCTGCCGCGATGCGGCGAAAGAAATAACTGAGCATGGGTAGGGTCCGTTGTCGGGGGTGTTAATTACTTTGGTGCAGGGCCAGCGAATCACCTGTGGGAGCGGTGCTTGCCCGCGATAAGGACACATAGATATCAGGTCAATCGCGTCCAGCCTTATCGCGGGCAAGCACCGCTCCCACAGAAGCTTGCCCCGCGTTCAGCCTTCAATCCTTCTTCACATTCCAGAACACCGTCGACGGCCCTGCCAGCAGGCCGTTGACATGGGTATTCCAGGCCGAAACGTCGTGGTACTGGCCCAGCGGGATGTAGCTGACCTGGTCCATGGCGCGTTTCTGGATCTGGACCGCGATGTCCTTCTGCTTGACCGGATCGGTGGCCGTGGCGAAAGCGACGCGCAACTCATCCATCTGCGGATCGGTCGGCCAGCCGAACCAGGCTTTCTTGCCGCCACCATCGAGCATCGGGTTAACCACCGGGTTCCAGATGGTCTGCACGTTCCAGTAGGTGAAGAACAGGTTCCAGCCGCCTTGCGCCGGCGGGTTCTGGTTAGCCCTACGCGAAACCAGGGTCTGCCAGTCCATCGGTTGCAGGTCGACTTTGAAACCGGCGTTACGCAGGGCCTGAGCAGCAACCACGGGCTGCGGAGCCTGGCTCGGTACGTCGGTGGGCTGCATGATCACTACCGGAGTGCCGTCGTACTTGGCCTTCTTGAGCAAAGCCTTGGCCTCTTCCATGCCGTTGCCCTTGAGCAGCGATTCGCCGCCCGCCTCGGTCTCCAGTTCGGTACCACAAGCGAAAACCGACGCGCACTGGCGGAAGTACTTGGGATTGCCCACCAGCGCGTCGAGCACGTCTTTCTGATTCAGCGCCAGCATCGCGGCGCGACGGATGTCCGGGTTGTCGAACGGAGGATGAAGGAAGTTCATCCGCCCGCCGGTCATCGAACCCAGATCGCTGAGCACGCCAGTCTTGAGGTTGTCGTCGGCTTCAACCATCGGCAGCAGGTCGATTGGCAGTTGCTCGATGAAGTCGATATCGCCGGAAGACAGGGCGTTGATCGCGGTCATGCGGTCCGGCATGTTGATCCATTCGACGCGATCGACATTCACCACCTTGCCGCCAGCGGTGCCGCCTGGCGCTTCTTTGCGTGGCACGTACTCTTTGAATTTTTCGTAGACCACTTTGTTGCCGGGGTCGAATTCGCTGGCGACGAACTTGTACGGACCGGAACCGGTGTAGTCGGTGATCATCTTGCCTTCCGGGGTGTTGGCAACCCGCTCAGGCATCATGAAGGCAGCCACCGACGACGGCTTGGCCAACAGCGGCAATACATAGCCGAACGGTTTGGCCAGGGTCAGGACGATGGTGTGTTCATCACTGGCGGCCAGGCTGGCGGTGTACTGCATCATCAACTTGCCGCCCACGTCGTAATGCGCCCAACGCTTGAGGGAGGCCACACAGTCGGCTGCGGTCACTGGCTTGCCGTCGTGCCAGAGCAGACCGTCACGCAGTTTGAAGGTGTAGGTCAGGCCATCCGGCGAAATCGTCCAGTCAGCCATTTGCGGCTTGGGCTCGAAATGCTCGTCCATCGCGATCAGCGTGTCGTAGATCATGAAGCCATGGTTGCGGGTGATCTGCGCGGTGGTGGCAATGGGATCAAGTACCCGCAGAGACGAGGACATCACCGCGTGCAAGGTCTTCTCGGCAGACAGCGCGAACGGTGCATGCAGAGAGGCGATCAGTCCCACCGGCAGGAACAGGCGGGTGACCAGGGAACGGGATAATTTCATGCGCAACATTCCTTACAGAGAGCGAAGGTCGTGGGCGGCAGGGTTCCTGTGTGAAATTTGGCGTAAGGCCGGGCGCCTCTGCGGGTGCCCTGGCGGTTTGTTGTTGAGTCCGCTGACATCTGTTGGAGCGAGGCTTGCCCGCGAAGAACGATGATGCTGTATGTCTGATACACCGCGGCGGCCCATTCGCGGGCAAGCCTCGCTCCAACGGGGCTAAACCAACACCTCAAGTGCGTGGTCGATATACAGCTGGCGGAAACGCTGGGTCAGCTTGCCTGGCTTGCCATCGCCAATAGCCTGGCCATCGATGCTGATTACTGGGTAAACGAAGGACGTGGACGACGTGATGAACGCCTCGGCAGCCTGTTTGGCGTCATCCAGAGAGTAAGCCCGCTCTTCAAGGCGCAGACCGGTCTCCTTGAGCAACGCGATCATGGCGCCACGGGTGATGCCCGGCAGCAAGGCGCTGGACAGTTCGCGGGTCACCACCACGCCATCGTGGGTAATGATGAAAGCGTTGTTGGAGGTGCCTTCCGTGACCACGCCGTCTTTGACCAGCCAGGCATCATCGGCTCCCAACGCTCGGGCCTGCTCCTTGGCCATGCAGGCGTAAAGCAGTTGCGTGGTTTTAATGTCGCTGCGGCCCCATCGCAGGTCCGGCAGACCGACGATGTTCATGCCGCGCGCTGCCATCGGGCTGTCGATCACCACTTTTGCCTGGGTGTAGAGCACCACCGTCAACGGGCTGCCTTTGGCGGGATAGAGGAAATTACGGTCCTCCACGCCGCGAGTGACCTGCATATAGACCAGCCCTTCATCGAGCTGATTGGCTTCGATCAGACGACGATGAATCCCCAGCAGCTGTTCGCTACTCAGGTCCAGTTCCAGCGACAGTTCGCCCAGCGACCGACGCAGCCGGGCGTGATGCAGATCGAAATCCACCAGCTTGCCGCGCAACACGGCCGTGACTTCATAGATGCCGTCGGCGAACATGAAACCGCGGTCGAAGATCGAAACACTGGCCTGGTTCTCTGGAACGAACTGACCATTGAGGTACACCGTGCGCATGGATTGTCCTCCGTTAAAAATTCGTAGCCTTGTGAATGAGAGCCCACCTGTGGGAGCGGTGCTTGCCCGCGATCAACGATAACGCGGTGCGCCTGCCAGACCGCGGCGCTCTTATCGCGGGCAAGCCACGCTCCCACAGATCCTCTGCGCGTCCTGATCACTCAACCCGCTTCACACCAGTCTGGCTGGTGATGATGCCGTAGTGCTCGATCCGTCGATGCCGGGCGAAGTCGAAGATGGTGGTCTTGCCGAAATTGCACAGATCCATGTCGCAGCGATGGGCAATCAGTTCGTCGCCCTGCCCCTCGGCTCTTGCGACCACGAAGCCGTTAGGGTCGATGATCACGCTGCCCCCCATGAGCGGAAAGCCATCCTCGACACCGGCCTTGGCCACGCCCACCACCCAAGTGGCGTTCTGGTAAGCGCCAGCCTGCATGACCAGTTCGGAGTGAAACAGGCGGTGTTCTTCGCCTTCACCGCGATTCTGCGAATTGATCGAGGGCGTGTTGTATCCCAGCATCACCAGCTCGACGCCCTGCAGGCCCATCACGCGATAGGTCTCCGGCCAGCGACGGTCGTTGCAGATGCACATGCCCATCACGGTGTCCTGGCTTTCCCAGGTCGGAAAGCCCAGGTCGCCGGGTTCGAAGTAGCGTTTCTCCAAATGCTGGAAGTCACGACCGGTGTCGAACTCAACGTGACCCGGCAGATGCACCTTGCGGTATTTGCCGACGATGTTGCCTTGGCGATCAGTGAGGATCGAGGTGTTGAAATGACGACCTTCGGGGGTCAGTTCCGCATAACCAAAGGAGATGGCGATGCCATGCTCGCGGGAGAAATCAAACAGTGGCTGAGTGGCAGCGCTGGGCATCTCAGGTTCGAACCAGGTATCCACTTCAGCCTGATCCTCCATGTACCAGCGAGGGAAGAACGTAGTCAGCGCCAGCTCGGGAAACACCACCAGCTCGCAGCCTTGCTGACGCGCCTGCTCAAGCAGGACCAGCATGCGCTGAACGACACTTTCTCTGGTATCACTCTTCTGGATCGCACCCAACTGGGCACCGCCGATGACTATCTCACGCATTGCGCATTCTCCCCGTGCCGACGAACCGTTACGCCGTGTCTGGGTCATTGTGAAAAGGTCCGCTGCGCTTGTCGCATGCCAATACATCGCCAGTACTTAACTTTTTGTTATGGGGCATCGAACAACTCAAAACCACTGTTGCGCAGGGTTTCGCGCAGCTGCTCGACGAAGGTCTGCGCCAACTGCGCGAGCGGTTCCCGGCGCAGGTGCACGAGGCTGACGGTCAGGCGTTCTTTCTGAAGAATCGGCAGAACCGCCATGTGCTCCATCCCGGAAGCACGCCAGGAAATTTCGTCGACCACGGAAAATCCCGACCCATTTTTGACCAGCGCACAAGCATGGTGCGGCGAATCGACTTCAATGCTCGGTCGGTAAGCCAGTCCGGCTTGTTCGAACGCTGGCTTCATGACGTTGAAAAAAGGCGTGTCAGAGGGGTAACCAATGAAGGGTGTTTCCAGCAGTGCCTCGGGCAGTTGCTCGGCAGGCACCTCAGTCAACGCGTGCCCGGCCGGGCAGACCAGCAGCACGCGGATATCACTCAAGGGCACGGCGCGCAGGTTGGGATGGTCGATGGGGAATAGCGAGATGCCCAGATCTGCCTGCTGGTCCAGCAAGCGATCGCGCAGCAGCACATGACGCAAACACTCCAGGCTGACCCGGATATCGTCATTGCTGCGACGGAATGCAGCCACCGCATCCGGCACCATCTGATGGCCCATGCTTGGGCTGCTGGCGATACGCAGGACCCCGTGGCGTTGCTGCACCAGGTCCAGCAACGTGGTGTTGACCCGCTGGATATTGCGGTACACCGACTCGACATCGGTGAACAGACGCCGCGCCTCCGGAGAGGGATAAAGCCGTCCCTTGACCCGCTCGAACAACCGAAAGCCGATACGCGCTTCGGTGTGAGAAAGCATGCGACTGACTGCAGGCTGGGACACCAGCAATAACTGGGCGGCACCATTGATCGAACCGGTAATCATCACTGCGCGAAAGACTTCAATCTGCCGCAGGTTCAAGGACTGCATGGGGCTTCTCATTAGCTATGGATGCACTGCAGGTGCGGTTGGTCGCCCGCGAAGAACGATAACCGGGTATGCCTGGCTGACCGCGTCGACTGCTTCGCGGGCAAGCCCGGCTCCAACTGAATTGGCGATTATCTGTAGGAGCGCACGGAGGTTACGATGCCCGCGATGGCGGTGTGTCAGGCAGACCGCTATCGCCGCCTCGCGCGGCTCGTGAGCTCCTACGGGTTAAGCGTTTTCTGTAGGAGCTGCCGCAGGCTGCGAAGCCTGCAAACCTGACACTACGCCGTTCGCAGCCTTCGGGAGCTCCTACAGGGGCCGACTCGCTGTACTTAACATCAGGTTAACGAGGTATAGCAATTAGTATGCCAAGCTGTTGAGTCTATTGAGAAAGCGCTAGCAGATCGGTGCACGCACGGTAATAATGCCCGCACATTTTTCAGCCGGAGCCTTTAGCCGTGGCCGTCCCGCAAGCTATTCTGCCGATCTTTCTATTGATTGTTCTGGGTTACTTCCTTCGCCAGCGAGGCACGCTCACGGCAGAAAGCAGCAAAGCTTTCGGAGAAGTCGCATTCAAGATATTCATGCCGATGGTGTTATTCACCGGCATGGCCAAGGCCCCGTTGCATGACGGCTTGAACATGACGATTCTGGCGGCTTATTTCATCCCGGCCCTGATCATCTTCGCCGGGGTCAACCTGGTAGCGCACTCGCGCATCGGCCATCCGACGCCTTTCGGGCTGACTGCCGCGTTTGGCAACAACGGACTGATCGGCATTGCGCTGGTTGCCAGCTTGTTCGGCAACCCCGGTCTGGTGCTGTTGTTCACTATCCTGGCAGTGCACAGCTTGCTGCTGTTCAGCTTCCAGAGCCTTTACAACAGCTTTGCCAGCGGCGAACCATTCAGCGTCAAGACCCTGATCGCCAGCCTGGCCAATCCGATGATCATCGGCCTGTTGCTGGGGGTATTGCTTAATTTGTCAGGCTTGAGCCTGCCCTTGTGGGCCGACCACCTCACCACGTGGCTGGCTCAGGCCGCCCTGCCGTGCGCGCTGATCGTCCTGGGCGCCAACCTTGCAGGTTTCCGCTTGCGCCCCAGCGTCGAAGCCATTGGCATCACGGTCGCCAAACTGCTGATCATGCCACTGCTGGTGTTGCTGACCTGCAAGGTCTTCGGCGTCAGCGGCACCGCTCGGGCCGTGCTCATGCTGATGGCAGCCAATCCGTGCGGCGTGAACGTGCTGGGCTTCGCTCGCACCCAGGAGGATGTGCAAAAAACCAGCTCGGCGATTTGCCTGTCGACACTCTTTTCGGCAGCGACCTTGCCGATGTGGATGTGGGTCGATGGCTGGGTGTAGCGCGAGTTGCCGGGCATCGGTAGTACCCGGCTGCGCAGACAAAGCTTTGCTCAAACACCCAAAAGCCGCTTCGTCGTCGCCATCGCATTGTTCAATGACTGGCCGGTACGTTGCAGCTTGTTGAGCAAACTGGCGCCCAGCCAAAGCTGGTACAGCGTTTCTGCCAGTTGACGGGCATCGCCGTCGGGCAGGCTTTTATCGGCCTGGCCCTCCTCAAGGCTGGTGGTTATGCGCGATACCACTTGCTCCGCGCCGTCACGCAAGGTGACTCGCATGGCTTCGGACAAATCCGAAACCTCGGCGCTGAGCTTCACCACCAGGCATTCATCGCCGTACTCGCCCAGCACGCAGCGGTCCTGCCAACCCTGCCAGTAGCCCATCAGCCGCTCACGGGCAGACAGACCGGGTAGCGTCAGACGTCGCTCCATATCGGCGAGGTAGCCAACAAAGTAGTCCTCCAGCAAAGCCTGGCCGTACAGCTCTTTGGATTTGAAGTAGTGATAGAACGAACCCTTGGGCACGCCAGCGGTTTGCAGGATCTCGTTCAGCCCGACACTGGTGAAGCCTTTCTCGGCCATCATTCGATGGCCGGTGTCGATCACGTGTTGGCGGGTATCGTCGTAGGTCGGTTTCATGAGGCTCGCAGTAGCAAACAATAGACCAGTCGTATATTTCAGTGAGCAGGAGTTTGCCACATCTCCCTGAAAAAAACCTTCGATGAAAAAAATCCTAGACGACTGGTCTATTTTGAACTTATGCTGGGCCCCGACGACAAATTCTTCGGGTGCCGACGACGAGCCAATCAATGGCCGCCGATAACATCCACCAATCCAGGGTGCTCTATGAAAATCTTGATGGTTCTGACTTCCCACGATCAACTCGGCAACACCGGCAAGAAAACCGGCTTCTGGCTCGAAGAGTTCGCGGCCCCCTATTACGCTTTCAAGGACGCTGGCGCCGAGGTGACGCTGGTCTCGCCTGCAGGTGGTCAGCCACCGCTGGATCCGAAAAGCGACGAGCCCGACGCTCAAACGGCCGAAACCGATCGCTTCCGCAAAGACCCCGCAGCACAGCAGGCATTGGCCCACACCGGCCTCCTGTCGGACGTTCGCGCTGATGATTTCGATGCCGTGTTTTATCCAGGTGGCCACGGCCCTCTCTGGGACCTGGCCGAAGACAAACAGTCCATCGCGCTGATCGAAGCCTTTGATCGCAGCAACAAGCCACACGGTTTTGTCTGCCATGCACCGGGCGTATTGCGTCACGTGGTTGCCGAGAACGGCAAACCGCTGATCCAGAATCGTGACGTAACCGGCTTCACCAACGATGAAGAGGCTGCGGTTGGCCTGACTGACGTGGTGCCGTTCCTGATCGAAGACGAGTTCCAACGTCTCGGCGGGCGCTATTCCAAAGTGGCCGACTGGCAGGTTCACGTGGTGGCGGACGGGCAACTGGTCACTGGTCAGAATCCTGCCAGCTCCGCTGCCGTCGCCGAGAAACTGCTGAAGATGCTCGGCTGATTCATTTGCTGACGTCCTAGCGCCGCACTGCATGGAAAACCGTGTGCCTGTCGCACGGTTTTTTTATCCATTGAAATTAGTCGACTGGTCTAATAAGTCCAGACAAGGTATTCCCATGAGCAACAACAGCTTCTTCAAACCCGCGACACTAGGTTTGCACACTCTGAAAAACCGCATTGTCCTGCCGCCTCTCACCCGCCAGCGCAGCACCCAGCCTGGTAACGTCGCCAACGAATTGATGGCCGAGTATTACCAGCAACGCGCAGGCGCCGGGTTGCTGGTCACTGAGGGCACACAGATCGAGCCTCGGGGTCAGGGTTATGCCTGGACACCCGGCATTCATACCGCTGAGCAAATCGCTGGATGGCGCAAGGTTACCGAGGCGGTGCACGCCGTTGATGGCGTGATCTTCGCCCAGCTCTGGCACGTTGGCCGGGTGTCGCATACCGCACTGCAACCGGAAGGCGGCGCTCCGGTGTCAGCCTCCGCCGTGGCCACGGACCGGGTCAGCGTATTTATCGAAACCGCGCCCGGTGCCGGTGCCCTGGTGCCGCCGTCCGCCCCGCGCGCGCTGACCACGGATGAAGTGCAGGAGCTGGTTCAGCTTTATATACAGGCCGCGCGCAATGCCATGGACGCAGGGTTCGATGGCATCGAGTTGCATTGCGCCAATGGTTACCTGGTGAATCAGTTCATTTCCGCCCACAGCAACCTGCGCACGGATCAGTACGGCGGCTCGCTGGACAACCGCTTGCGTTTCCTTCGTGAAGTGGTCGCGGGTGTCGCTGAGTGCATCGGCAAAGAGAAAGTCGGTGTGCGTTTCGCACCGCTGTTCACCACCACCGACGAAGCGCGGACTTATCTGGGTATGGTTGAGGAAGACCCGCACACCACTTACATCCAGGCCATCAAAGTGCTGGAGGACGTGGGCATTGCCTACCTGTCGATCGCCGAAGCCGACTGGGACAATGCGCCGGAGATGCCGCAGACGTTTCGCAGGGCGGTGCGCAGCACCTTCAGTGGCGCGATTATTTATGCTGGCCGCTATAACGCAGAATCCGGTGCCAGATTGCTCGACTCCGGGCTGGCCGACTTTGTTGCTTTCGGCCGCCCGTTCATGGCCAACCCCGATCTGCCCGCACGCATCGCCAACGACTGGCCGCTGAACCCACTAAACCCGGCGACCGTGTATGGCGGCACGGGTGAGGGTTATGTTGATTACCCGGTTTACGGCGGGTGACGTCTCGGAACAATTCAGCACTGTAGGAGTGTGCCCTTAGTCCAGACGCCACGCTGTCGCGTAGCGCACACGATCCCTGTAGGAGCGCACGAGCACCGCGAGGTCGCGATAGCGGTGAGTCTGATTCGCCGCCATCGCTGCCTCGCGCTGCTCGTGAGCTCAGAAAATCCATTTCAGTTCAGATAGTTTTTTTGATGAGAGCAACCGGACGTCACGGTGGCATGGCCAGGTTATGCCTGAAAAAGCGATGACTCAGGACGCCGTCGCGTCCTTCGGCAGAGCATACGGTTACTCTTGATGCCGCTCAGCCGATGTAGAAAATCGCGACCTTATTACCCAACGGATCGCGAAGGTAGGCCACGTAGAAATCATCCTCGTAGGCCTCCCTATATCCAGGCGCACCTTCATCCCTGCCCCCGCTGGCAATTCCAGCTGCGTATGCCGCATTTACCTCGTCTTTAGACCCTGCACAAAACGCCGGCATCACGCCGTTCCCCGCAGTGGCCGGTTTGCCATCGAAAGGTTCTGCCACGTGGACCGTTCCGGGCCCGTTTGATTTATCAGCAACACCCGGGAGTGAGAAACAATATTGCCCGTCAGCCAGCTCTGTCTCATACCCCAGCGGTGAGAGCACTGCATCGTAAAAGCGTCCCGAAGCGTTGACGTCGTTTGCACCGATGTACAAATAGCTGAGCATGCTGTCCTCCCGTTGCGGATGAATCGCCTTTCGCATGCCATTAAATTAGGTGCCGGGCAATAGAGCGCTAGAACAAATTGTCATAAGCCAAAGTGCGCAATGACGGCAACCAGCACATGCCACTCGATTGTCTCCTTAGAGTGGACAGTCAAACCTTCTTCAAGTGCTTTTTCATCTCATGGCTGAACATTAATCTGAGCCCATGTTGAACGACAGCCACTAACCACTTCGAAAAAGGATTCCACCATGACTAACGCCACTTACAACCGCCTGAACAAAGACGACGCCGTAGTTCTGCTGGTTGACCACCAGACCGGCCTGATTTCCTTGGTGCAGGACTTCAGCCCCAACGAGTTCAAGAACAACGTGCTGGCCCTGGCTGACGTGGCTAAATTCTTCGACCTGCCAACCATCCTCACCACCAGCTTCGAACAAGGCCCCAACGGCCCGCTGGTTCCAGAGCTGAAAGAGATGTTCCCGGACGCGCCGTACATCGCTCGCCCAGGTCAGATCAACGCCTGGGACAACGAAGATTTCGTCAAAGCGATCAAGGCCACTGGCCGCAAGCAACTGATCATTGCCGGTGTGGTGACGGATGTGTGCGTAGCGTTCCCGACCTTGTCGGCGCTGGCTGAAGGGTTTGATGTGTTTGTGGTGACTGACTCGTCCGGCACCTTTAACACTGCCGTACAACAAGCAGCCTGGAACCGCATGACCCAGGCTGGCGCACAGATGATGAACTGGTTCTCGGTGGCCTGTGAGCTGCAACGGGACTGGCGCAACGATATTGAAGGCCTGGGCAATCTGCTGTCCCAGCGCATCCCGAACTACCGCAACCTGATGAACAGCTACTCTGCGTTGACCGCTCGCTGAGAAGGGTTAACAAGCTTCAGACTAAAGGCCCGCTTTGCGGGCCTTTTTGCGTTGGTCTGCACTTGCCCCCTGCAAGACATCCGCCGACGGCATTTGGGCCCCGTTATCTCAGAAAAACCAGAAAGGGACTTTTCTATCCCATCGGCGTCCAAACCTGAAATAGCCCCTGCCCTTAAATTTGCCGCTGCTTCAACTCAGGACACCTTATGACCTTCTACATCTTTCTTCTTGCATGCTGTGCTGCCGCCGCAACGGGCATCATCTTCAAACCAGGCGCTTGGTACGAATCACTTCAAAAACCGAGCTTCACCCCACCGAATTGGGCATTTCCCGTAGCCTGGACTACGATTTATCTACTGCTGGCGTGGGCGGGATATCGCTTGACCCAACTTCCTGGCAGCGAGACCGTGCTCGCACTATGGGCAGCGCAAATCGCGCTCAATACCTTGTGGACGCCGGTATTTTTTGGAGCGAACCGCTTAGCAGCAGCGATGGTAATCCTTGCCCTGCTCTGGATAGTTGTAGCCGCAATGGTCGTGATGGCTCTGCAGCTGGACATCATCACAGGGCTTATCTTATTCCCGTATCTGCTGTGGCTCTGCGTGGCGGCCGCGCTGAACTTCTCGATCCTGCGCCACGATAAATAACCTTCGGGTAGAGGCGGCCATGCGTCAGCCGTCCAACCACGTGAACGGAGATCAAGGAAGGCAGTGAAGAGAGAGGGAGATAGGAACCCGGGTCGGTAGCTACCGAAAGCAAGGAGAGTCGCGGACTTTTAGCCCCAAGTTGGTAGCTCGTTGCCACCAAACCCCAAAAACGACAAAGCCCTGAAAAATCAGGGCTTTGTCGTATCTAAGATGGCGGAAGCATAGAGATTCGAACTCTAGGACCTGTTACAGTCGGCAGTTTTCAAGTCTACAATTTTTCTGAATTAATACAATAACTTAGCAAGAAAATCGTTCCTAAAACAGAGCACTTTCACCCCTGATGCGAGCCATATCCTCCCGCACGGGTTAACCGAGTTTCGGAACGCCATTTGCCTCAAAGCTGAGATCGCCTCGCAAGCAGGCGACCCAGGATGCTACAAGAACTATTAGGTTTTTTTGTTTGATCTGGACCGCCTTGCTGAGTAGGCCTGACAAATTTTTATTACCTTCCGGTCCTACCTGCGAAATTCACGCGTCGGGCGACACATCATCCAATGCGGCCCATATGGGAATTCATTACATATGACCCAGTTGGAGCCCATCGGTAGTTTTTTTTCACCACAGGAGATCCCCTATCGTTGAGCTGACTAGACTTGGAGAGCCGGGAGGAGTGAGAACGTACCCGTACCCACTTGGGAACTGGAGGTTGGGCATGACCAAAGAGACCGTATTTGAACGCTGCGTCACGCTCGATTCGAGCGCCTTACTCCACGAACGCCTGATTGGCTGGACTGGACGCTGGAACTTGATGGGCAATTTTGTGGTGTGTACACAATGCTTGGCAGCGCAATCAATAGACCTAGCAAATCAACCCTTTGAGCATTTGGCCGAATGCGTAGCGCGGGACTGCTGCAAGCGACCATGGCATGAGCTACAACGCTTGCTGAGTGAGATCCCCCCCTTACCCGAAGAGCCCAGCATTGAAGCCTAAAGCCTGCACGCATTTAGCCTGCCTCTCTGATTAGCGGGAATTTAGGTGGACCCTAGCTTCTGATAATATGTATGCGATTTTTTTCAATCATAATGGCCTATATGCTCAAACCGATACTGCTGGTTGAGGACGATCTACGAGATTTAGAACTGACCTTGATCGCCTTGGAACATACAGGCTTGGCGAATCAGGTGGTTATTCTTCGCGATGGCGTCGAAGCTTTGGACTATCTCTTTCGCCGCAACGAGTTTGCGAAACGCCCAGAGGGTAATCCGGCTGTCGTGCTGCTTGATTTGAAGCTACCAAGGATCGACGGTTTGGCTGTTCTGGAAGCCGTCCGGGCAGACGAGCAATTGCGGCACATCCCAATTGCGATGCTCACCAGCTCCAGAATAGAAACTGACTTGACTAGTGCTTACGAACTCGGTGTTAACTGCTTTGTTGTTAAGCCTTTTGGGTTCGAGGGCTTTATGCAAGCTATTTCCAAATTGGGGCTATTCTGGGCTGTTGTGAATGAGCCGCCGCCGGGGTCTACGCGTCGGACGTTTATACGGGGATGACTGTGATCGCCAGGTTCCCACGGAGCGACCAGAGTGACTAGCGGCAGGAATGACCCATCGCGCTATCACTCGTGATGTCGAATAACACGCCCTCTGCACAATTACAGAAAAGTCCACTCCCGTGGGCTTTTTTGCGACCACTGGACACCCCCGCGTGGGGGAGCCCGCCTACGCTTGCCAAAGAGGGTGAAGTGAGATTGTGCCCATTCACGTCCGAGCACGGAGGTAATGACATGATCGACAAAACAGTTTTCGCTCGATGCGTTGCTCTGGATGCCAGTGCTTTGCTTAACGAACGCTTGATCGGCTGGTCAGGGCGCTGGAGCCTGATGGGTGATTTCGTGATCTGCACTCAATGCGTTACCGCGCAAGGCATCGACCAGGCCGATGAGCCGTTCAAGCACTTGCCCGACTGCGTCGCCCGTGAATATAGCATGTACCCCTGGCACGAATTGCAACATCTGTTAAGCCAAATCCCGCCTTTAACCCGTAAGCCTTTGCATTGAGATTAGGGCTAAATGCCTTGACACAGGTGTGAGGGGTACGGGTGAGACCATCAAAAGCCACGCCTGCTAACAGACACTGACAAGGGTCTGCCCAGCGCCTTGGCTGAGACATTTAGATGAGCGTCTATCCATTCAAAATGCCCCAGGCGTGAGTAAGACCCAACAGAAGGACCGATGATGGATTGGACGTAGCCATCCACCTAAGCCCCAGTCTGCCTAGCTCATCCCGTTTTACTTCTGCTCCTCGTAGCAATTTTTAAGCAGTCTGTAAGACAGGCCTGTCGCGGACACTACCGGTTATTGGTTCGGCGTCTTGTTAGCTTGGGCGGTAGTAGGTCACCCACTCAGCCTTCGGCTGCTAGGCTGTATGCTTCACGGAGGATCTGCGATGCCACACTCTGACCTGCTCCCTTCCCTGCTGTACAAAATCAACGAAAACCAGCTCGCCCTGTAAGCCACCATTCTGGAACTGTCCAACTGGGTGGAGCAGCAAGGGGCTGCCCACGTTGCCGACAACGTGCGCGGTGCGCTGGAGGCGATCGACCGCAATGAGGAATTCATCAAGATGACACTCGCGGTGCTGATGACACCGGAATGACTGTTATCGGTCAAAGCGGACTGTTGCCCAGTCCGCTTCGGGTCATCATTGACACAACAAACCTGTCTGACCTACGCAGAATCTTACCTCGGATTATCAGAGGCAGTTTCATCGAAAATCGTAGAGAGCAACTCTTCGGAGGCTGCTGACCAAGTATGACCGTCCATTATTTCTTGCAGATCGACTGTCCGCTTAAAAGCAGCGCTTCGATCTCGAAGTACGAATTCAAGCGCCTTACACCACTCGTTTGCGGATTCTTCGCAGTCGTCCACCGTTCTTACTACATACTGCTGAAGTTGACTTGCATTAGTAATCTTCGTCTTGAGAAATTCCGCAAAGCCACTTTTATTGCTAACCAGGATTGGCGTCCCGATTTGAAGAGCTTCTAGTGGCACCAGACCGAAACCTTCTCGTCGAGATGGCATGAGTAGAACCGATGCACGCCGTAGATCCTGCTCAATCGCATCGACTTCCGAAGAATACTCTTTGACACGAATGGAGAGGTCACTTGGATAGACGAGACTACGCAGTTTATCTCTTAAATCCGTCCCCGTCCCTAAAGGCGCGCCCCGGACAACAAGCTCTGGCGGGGACTCGAATTCTGACCCTGAATCCAGCAATTTGGCCATGGCTTTTGCTGCAATATCGATCCCTTTCAGCTCTATGTCTTCAGCACGACCTAAGACTAGGCATAGAATACCCGGAGGAGGAGTTCTCGTAGCGATATTGTGTAAACCTGGGGTATATTGATGCAACTTCGGAGGAGGGACTAGCGCGGCTAATAGATTACCGCATTCCAAGTGGAGACGCGGTCCAACAGCCGCAACTAGGTCGGCCCCCTTACAGAGAGTTAGCTCAATAGCTTCACGCTGCTCTGCCGTCTGGGCTGCATCTTCCTTTCCCTTGTACCACTCAATTTCACCAGGGGCCATATGGACGAAATGCACCCGCTTAGCGTTCGGAAAAGAGTCTTCCTGTTGAACCTTAGCCGCATAGCCAGTTATGCGTCCATGTCCTATAACAAGATCAGGAACAAAATCGTCCAATGGCAATTTACGCATCAAACCACTGAAAGCATCCGCGCCTGTCACCCTTGATGCTGCCTTAAGTAGAACATTTTTAGAAGCGGCGGCCTCCACCTCACTTGATCGGACCTCGGGTACGATACATACAACCTCATGCCCCAGACTTACCAAGGATATGCAAAGCTCTCGATTGAATGTTGAAAGTCCACCCTGCTTTGCTGTCCACTCCGTCGCAATCACAAGAATTCGCTTTATCGGATGTGCTTTCTGGACTGCCGAGCCTACAGCGCCCTTCTCCCTCGCTTGCAAGGTCGTCTCAATAGTCAGAGTTGGACGCACCGACGAGGGAGTCGTCTCACTGGCAGGGACTGTCTTCTGTAGTTCCCGGATCATCTCCAAGTCACCCCCATCGAAAATTTTATCGGCCATAGCTTGAAGTAATAGATCATTGGCCTCTTTTATTCGATCTTCTTTAAGGAAGGCTTGAGTTAAGCACCGGTATAGCCAAATTAATTTGTGCTTCGCCGGGACTCGTCGGATACCTTCTTGCAATAATCCTATTGCCATATCCGCTCTGTCCTGCTCTATGTAGATCTCAGCAGCTTTTGCGTAAAGGTTCGCAACATTCTTCTCTGCCGGAACATTAAGTATTCCTTCCTGCAGCAAAATCAGTGCATCTGACGATCTATTATCGCTCGCGAGCAGTGCTCCTCCGTAGAAATATAGGGAAAATCTCTTGTCCTGCATCGGAACGGAGTCCAGAGCTTTATAAATGGCGTCAATAGCGCTAGATTTGTCGCCACTTTGCTCTAAAAGTTGCGCCAACAGTACCCAGTTGTCTGCAGTTGCCCTACGACTAGACGTCGATAGGCGAGCGTGCGTGATCGCGCTTTGAAGATCACCCGTTTTATTACGAGCCCGCAAACATCGCGCCATGTAGTAATGCAGCCCCCCCGGAGCGTCATTCTCGAGTAAGATTGTCAGTATTCCAATGCGTTCATTCAAAACCTCTGAATGCATAGGAACAGGCGAATAACTTGTCATTTCGGCTAGAGCGACGTCCATCATTTGAACAAGCAACTGCCTTAACTCTTCATTCCGGCCTGCATGGTAAAGATGATATCGAGCCTCAGCAAATGAGTTAACTAGACGAGAATTGAATCCACTTACATCACGAGATTTCAGCGGACGAACGTAATACTCAGCCGCTCGTGCATGCGCCTGCTTGAAATCGGACTCATGATCCTTGAGGTGCGCAAGCCCGATTTCACGTACTACGGTTTGAACGGAGTACCATCCTGCAACGTGTTTTAATAAAAAGTGAGCCACCAACGCGTGAGCGAGTTGTCTGCTCTCCTCACGCTTTCCGTCGCACAGCAATTGGAACACAGCCTGCTCAAAGTTCTTCCTATGCACGCTGAGCAGCAACAGTCGCCTGTAATGCTCAGGGTTTAGCCTCGAAATAGAACGCTCCAGTAGATCCTTTTCGAGTTTTAGCAAAAACTCACGGGAAACACTACGGTCCTGTACTGACCAGAACCCCGGGTGGCGTCCGATTACGTCATCCAACGACTCAAAGGCAAGCGTCGAAACAAGTGTCTCGATAGCCCTTGGATTCCTTCCCAGCGCTTGGACGAGGTCCGCCTTACGATCGTACTCCACGGCCTCAGGAACTTTTGCCTCCGAGAGTCGATCCTCGAGTAGCTCTACGGCTTCAGTAACGTCCAGTTCGTCAAGCTTCTTGACCGGTATATCAGTTGACCAGCGACCTTGTTCCATTAATCGGTCACTTAGGAGCAGTAGTCGACCTTGGTGTCCGCGTATTGATCCAATTGAGGCCAACACCGAAGCTAGTTCTTCGATTGGATGTCCAGTGTCAGTCTTGAAAAGACGTTGAATGTCATCGATAACGATGAGTACGTTATTCCGAAGCGCGCGATCAAGCGCGCGCGATAGGTGCATTTCGTTACCTGACAGTAGAGCCGCCTCCATATCGGGCAGGTGACAATGGCCGCTTAGATTGGCGGCAAGGTCAATAAAGAGATCCGTCAGGGAAGGGTCGGGCCGACTCGTCACCTCTTCAAAACATGTTAAAAATGCGCCCTCCTTTTTGGCGAGTTCGCACAAGTCAGCGGCTAGGGCCGTCTTTCCGACTCCTGGTGATCCTTCGATGAAGCATATTGGGGGGCCATCGCTAAGCCAGTTTGTCGCCAGCCAGTCAAGAAGCTGTTGTCGTTGTGCCCCGAAGACCTTCTTATGCATTTAATACCCCGATCCTTGTACCCTATCAGTGCCCAATGGCCACATCATAACCGGAGACCACGCGCGCTCGCATTCGGATCTAAGGCGTCGGCGACAGGCCTTTCGAGCCCTTTAGCGTCGCGCCATCCACTTAACTCGCTCTATTTCATCAGGAAGGCCACTCTCTACGAGCCGACATGGCGCGTTGGGGCTGGAGGTCGCACCCGGCCAAAGACCTTACTGCACCAATCAACGCCCGAATGGAGAAAGTCCAACAGGCCAATTCCTTGGCTTGCTTTGGATCGACGGAAAGGGCGAAAACAGGAACCTTTTCGGAGAAGTCAACTCATGGCAAAGCACTTGTAGAACGGATTGCCTTATCAAGGGCTAGGAAAAGATAGCGTTTCAACGGTTGACGACAGCGTCAACTTCGAGCAATATATTTCTCGTAGCCCCATTGTGACGTCCCACACCAGGCAATTAGAGCCGAAATGTCGTGTCGCTAGGGGCTTTTTTATGCTTGCCACAAAAGCAAACCCGCCGATTTCCATTTCTCCTCAGGATCCGGCCCCTCCTTGAAATACATACTTGCCACTTCATTCACTGCTCTCCGACCAATCATTTTTCCTGGATGAATGGCGATGATGATTGGAAATCCGTTATGCGTTTCGTAAGTCATGATCACGGAAGCATCCTTGACATGTGTCGAAGCAGATTTGTAGAGCGCCTTAGGCTTAGCCAGAATATCCGGCAACCGTTCAATCACTCCTTTTTTCATGCCATGATCAAAAACCATCTTGCCTAGGTTTCTAGCCTTCAGGACCAAATCCAGAGCAGTAAAACCCGGGCAATGCTGAAGGATGTAAGCAGGGGTCTCACCTAGTTCGAGTAAAAGTTCATGCCGGGGCTTATCATCAAGCTCAGCCTGGATAATGACTCCAACCAACGTTTTGAAATTTGTGTTGTCGCTCATACGCGTACCTGATTATTCTTTTCTATCGTGGCAGCATACGTGATGGCCCATGGTGTTAATACGACCTGACAACCCTAACAGGGAGTCACTAGCGCCCCCCACATGGGAGGCACTGCTACCCCCCAGTGGGGTTCGCGTGTGACCTACGAAGTATACTCAGCGGAACGGTAACACCCATTTGCAACCAAACAAGAACATATAACTATTACAGTGGGGTTCACATCTGCACCCCAGTGTTAGCATTTTTCCGTTGAATACGCTTCGCCCCCCCTTTAGCCTTGCGATCACACAACTTTGACTGGCCACCGGGAACGGGAAGATAAAATGACCTCAAAAAAAGCTGCTACAGCACCTAAACCTCCTGTTGCGCCCCTATCAACCCCCGAAACACCAGCCGTCACCACCAAGAAAAACTCCAACGCAGCTAAATGGGGAAAGGCAAGCATGGATGCGGGATGGACCTGCGTTCCAAACATATTGATCCATCGGCAGAAAACCTTAGGCATCGATGCAATTGACTTAAACATCCTCCTACATCTGATCACCTACTGGTGGGAAGATGAGAATTTACCGCATCCATCAAAAGAAACGCTTGCGAGATCTATTGGGGTCAGTGCATCAACCATCCAACGGCACATCCGTGGAATGGAAGCAGCTCAGTTGCTGAAAAGAATAATTCGGCCGAAAACCGGAGAAAAAAATGACACAAATCTCTACGACCTCACGCCTTTGAGGGCCATCCTTGAACCGCATGCGCTGGTTGAGTTAGAGGAGCGGAAAACCTCAAGGGACAAAAAGAGGGAGAGGAAAACGAAGGTTGCTAAGGCCCCTAAGGCGCCAACGACCTGAGCCGGGGTATCCTGATTTTTTTGCGCAGGAACCAACCAAATGTCCTGCGCGGCACGCATCCACTCAAATTCAACCTCGCTAGAAAAGCCCGCCGAGCATTGATGGCTGCCAATTCATGATTACCAGTTCTCCACTGACCTCAGCCTTCCCCTGCCGTTGATTGGTGTTGCAATAGCGGATGTCCAAAGTCTCGAAGTGAAAGCCCCCGAACACTCGTCGAATGTCCGGGTGGTCGTTGATGCTGACCATGACCTTACCCTTGCATCGACGCATGAAATCAGCCATCCGCTCATAGTTTTCGAATGGAAAATCCACTCCGTAGCCTGCCGTTTTCCAGTACGGTGGATCCATGTAATGGAACGTGTGCGGACGGTCATAACGCTCAGCGCACTCAAGCCAAGGCAGATTTTCCACGTAGGTCCCAGCAAGGCGCTGCCAGGCCGCAGACAGGTTTTCCTCAATACGAAGCAAGTTGATGGCCGGTCCGGTTGTTGCCGTGCCGAACGTCTGCCCGCTGACCTTGCCCGCAAACGCGTGATGCTGCAGGTAGAAGAAACGGGCGGCACGTTGAATGTCAGTGAGGGTTTCTGGGCGAGTCATCTTCTGCCATTCGAAGATTTGCCGAGAGCTGAGCGCCCATTTGAACTGGCGTACGAACTCTTCAAGATGGTTCTGCACCACCCGGTACAAACTGACTAGCTCTCCGTTGATGTCGTTGAGGACCTCAACAGGAGCAGCCTGGGGGCGCATGAAATAGAGTGCCGCACCGCCTGCGAATACTTCAACGTAGCATTCGTGGGGTGGGAATAAAGGAATAAGACGGTCGGCCAGGCGGCGTTTGCCACCCATCCATGGAACGATGGGACTAGACATTGATTGCAAACCTTTACTGTATGGATGAACAGTTGCTAGACTCCGCTCCGCTTTGTGCACGAAGCGGGAGTCTTGGCTGGATTTGCAGGAAAGGGCTGCGGATTCGGCGTTCAGCCTGGATGTTGACGCATCCAGGCTGATCGCTCCTTTTTTACTCGGGCTGCCCGAGGCAAACCGTTCTGACATATCTCTGCAACGCACTCAGTTGCCGGATGGCATCGTCTCCGTCGACACCGGCATGGAGAATTCTTTCTGCAGTCGCTGGGTCAAGTTCGGCTCGACCTTCTTCATCAGGCTGGCCGGGGGAGCTTGTGGTGGCTCGCAGATTGGTAGCGGGACAACTGGCTTTGACGTACACGCGCTGAGTGCCAGTAACGACAGCAGTAAGCATGGGTTTATTTTGTTCATCGGCTTTGGCCTGTTCCTGGATGTGCTGCGTGTCGAGATCGAGTAGCAGCTTCTGAGTTTTCTTTCGTGATTCATTGGCAGCAGTGAGCTGCCCCACCTTCTCCCGCTCACCATCCCGCTCGACCGCCAGGCCATCACGAGCGCCTTTCACACTGTCGAGCCGCAACGCCAGGTAGACGACAGATGCCAAGAGCACCAACAACATCCACGCCCAAACAGGGACCAGCTTGAGGACGGCCGTCATGGCACAGCCTTGAAAAAAACGTGGTGGCCAAGCTTCAATGTCTGTTTTGCCTTGGCTGCCCAATCCGGCGCTTTCGCCATGGTGGTTGCGTAGTAATGCGTGGCACCTCCGGTGGGGTCTGGCTGCTTGCCGTCAATTACCTGATCAGCAGCGATACGGACCTGGGCGAACTCGCGGAAAGGGATCGGCTTTGCCCCAATGAGGAACGGATAGTTTGGATCGCTCCTGTTCCAGCAACTGAACTGCCAAGCCTTCTGACAGACACCGGCGTAACCTTCTCCCCACCAATCGGGTTTGCCGTCGTTGTTCAGATCCATCTCGACGCGATTGCGGATCGACCAGGCCACTGCGATCTGTCCTGCCAAACCTTCACCACGGGCCTCGCCCCACAAAGTGCGGGCAAGAATGTCGCGGTCGTTTTCGGTAATGGTCATGCTTTTCTCCAGACGAAAAAAAACCGCCTTGAGGCGGTCGTTGATGAAGTGGGGGTTATTCGATCTGTACGACTTTCAGCGGCCCTTTCTTTTTCTTGCCCTTGGCGTCAGCCTTGCCCTTATTCCCGGCGTTGCACTCCACCGTGGTGGTCCACCCAGACTGACTCCACAGTTGCTCAACGGATTCGGCCAGGTATTCCCCATCAGCGCCTTCTTTGAAGCCCTGCGCGCTGATAGGTGACTCAGCAAATACGTCAGTGCGACCGCTCATTTCCAATCGAACGCCTGCCGTGGAACGATTGAAGCCGGCGAGCCGGGCCTTGGCGGCTGCTTCTGCCGCAGATTTATTGGCGTGTATGTGACGGTCGGTGTGGACAGGCGGCAATCCAGCGGCGTTATTGTTATCCACGTCTACCGTAACCAGCTCACCCTTCTCGTCCTGATAAGCGGCACGCGTGGCTTTTTTGACCGAGTCATCACCGAAGCGAAATTGATAACGGCTGACATCGCTTCTACTAATAACCACCAGTGGCAGTGTCTTACCGGTGGCGCTCTTTCCGGCGTCACGCGGCAGCACCAACAGCTTGCCATCCGCCACCTTGGCCGTGCAGTCGTACTGCTTCGCCAAGCGAGTGATGAAATTCAGATCCGATTCGCCCAGCTGGTCGGCCCGCTCTACGATGGTCTCCACCGGGCACTCCGGAATCCAGCCGTTTCGCTTGGCAACATCGGCCACGATGCTGGCTAGCGTGACGCCTTCCCAGCTGCCGCTCCGCGTGGTTTTCGCCGCGCTGCGCGTGTCGCTGGACTTGCTGCGTATCACGATGGTGTCAGGCGGGCCGGACAGTTCCACCTCGTCGACGGTGTACCGACCCAGCAATGTCAGTTTGTCGCTTTCCCAGCCCAGGTACACGGCGATATTCGCGCCGCGCTTGGGCAGGGCCAGCGCGCTGTCACGGTCATCCAGACGTAGTTCGAAGTCGTCAGCATCCGCGCCGGGCTTATCGATCGTTCGCGCGGACAAAAGCCGATCGTTAATCAGATGGGTGATGTCCACGCCATCGGCCACGATGCGGTGTACTGGCTTCACAGGGGAGTCTCCAGAAAGGAAAAACCCCGCTCAGTGGCGGGGCTTGGGATATAACGAAGGGGAGTAAGGCGGGGTCAGTCCCAGAGCTGGACCGTGGTATCAGCGCTTTCAACGATGTCAGGCAGCACGATGCGCAGGCCCGAGGCGAAGGGTTGCGGCTGACGCCCCAGCCCCTCGTTGGCCTCCAGCACGGCCTCCACCGTGCCGCGTAAATGCCCGTAGTAGTTATTACAAATGGTGTCCAACAGGTCGCCGTTAGACGTTCTGCATATCGTCGCCATAACGCACGAACTCCAGGCTAAAAGTTTGCTTGCGCGGGATGCCACCCTGCAGCAGGCCGCTTTGTTCTTCGGTGACGCTCGCCAGACACCAATGCCCCAGAACCAAGCCATAACCGGTGGTCAGGCTCAGTGGGGCCAGCTGCTGCCCAATCAGGCGAATGGTGTCCAGCTGCTTCAAGCCACCTTTGAACCCGGTGAAGATCACCCCGCGCAGGGTGATTTTCTCGTCACCCATGCCGACCGCCTGCTGTGCTGGACGACGGCCTAGACGTTCCTGACTGGCCCACCGATAGACCGTCGAGCGCTGCAGGTTGTCATAAGCCGCCGTATTGAGGTTGAAGTAGAACGGCTTCCCACTGGTCGACAGGGGCGTCAGGATCATCAGGTGCGGGTATGAACCCACCGCCTCGGGGGCCGGGGTTGTCGCGGGGGCCAGCGCCGCCGTGGGCACGACCGTTTCCACCTCCGGGCTGACCTTGGGAATCAGCTTGCCTGCCACGGTCTTGGCCCGCTCGTATTGCTCCTTTAGCTTGCCCGCGCTTTCGTTCAGCGTCTCGTAAGCCCGCGTTGCCCGGTCATAGGTGCCAACGACCTGATTAACCCGGCTCTGCGCATTGCCGATAGCACCCATCACCCGATTGATTTTGGCCCCCATCGCAGGCCCCACGAAGGGAATCCCTTCGAGCACGTCAGTAGCGCTGCTGATTTGGCTGACCGCACCATTGATCGGCCCGAGCACGCCCGCGACGTTGTTTCGCCCGGCCTGCCCCGCCTCAACCATGTATTTTAAGCCCGACTGCAGCCTGTCCAGATATTCCATACGCCTCCTTTAGCTGTGTGATTCGTCGGACATGCTGCGCCGTGACGCTTGCCGGGCCATGTCATCGAGCACCCGCTGGATTTCCGGCATCATCTGGTTAACCAGCTGTTGCGGGTCCTTGGCATCGCCCTGGACGGTGATTTGAAACACGGGGGCAAAGGTGTTGCTTTGCTCCAAGCGGGTCGGCTCCACCAATGGCGCAGGCTTGGCCGGAGCCAGCAGCGACATGGCAGGGCTTTGCGCGTCGGGCTTTTTCATCAGTTCGGCCATGACACCGCCGTTACCCGTAACGCCCGGTTGAAACGCCGAAGCGAAACCGCCCAGACTGGGCACGGCTGGCCCCGGGCGCGGCTGCATCAGCATGGGCGTGACCGGCGCGGCTTTAGCCAGGTCCGAGTCACCAAACAGCGATTTGCCCGCGAAACCGCCCAGCGCACCGCCGCCCGTACTGCCCAGGTAAGCCCCGATTGCACCGCCGATGGCCGTCCCAATAACCGGCACCACCGAGCCGATGGCCGCGCCTGCAGCAGCTCCGGCCAGCGCACCCGCCGCCGTGCCTGCCGCCTCGCCGTAGCCTTCGGCCTTTTCGTCCTTGGTCTTGGCAGTGTCGTACACCTCCTTGACCTTGATCGCGGCATTGAACAGTTCGCCGGGCAACGACCCGCGCACCTCCCCGCCCGTGTTGATCCGTCGCACGGCCGGTGCCTTGGGCACCAGGGACATGGACGTGCCCGCGCTCGGCGCGCTGGTCGGGGGCTTCCAGCCGCTTAACTTGCCGGGTTGAGCCGGTGCAGCACCGCCACCCGAGTAAACCCGCATACGCGGCTTGGGGGCCTCAGGCGCAGCACTGACCGGCGCAGGCGTGCGGTCACGACCGCCCCACCACCGACGTCGACCACGGGTACTGCTCTCGCCCGCTTTGCCGCCCCGTCCTGCAGATCCACCAGGACCACCCGAGCCGCCCCCGATACCTGGGCTGTTGACGACGTGGACCTTTTGCACAAGGTTGGGGTTGCCCATCAGCGTGCCGCGACCGATGTTCATCACACCCCGCAGCACCTTTACCGTGCTGTACATCGCAGCCAGACCCGCGACCGCACCACCCACCGCCACCACCGCGCCGACCACGCGCGGTGACGTGTCAGCCAGCCCGCCGAGGCTGCGCGTTACTGCAGTGATTTGCGTAGCCACCGTGTCGGTAATCGGCTGCAACGCATCGCCAATGCTGCGCAACGCGTCATTGCCGCTTTGCCCGGCCTCGATCCATTTCTGTGCCGAGGTTTCGCGGCGCTCGCCCAGGTTCTTGTCCAAGATACCCTTGGCGCTGGATGAATCCTTTTTTAGCTGCTCGTACAGGGCCTTGTTTTGCATGTAGGCCGTGAGCGCGGCCTTTACCTGCATATCGGCAAACAGATCACCCGTGCGCAAGGCCTGTTCAAGGGAATTCATCATTTCCTTGGCCTTGGCCGGGTCAGCCTCCTTGCTGATCTTCGCCATCGAGGCGGCCATGACCTTGGCCTTTTCCGGGTCGGTCGCCTCGACGTATTTCTGTGCCAGGGCAAAGCTGGTTTCCAGCGTGGACTTGCCTTTCTGCAGGCCGGTATTCATCGACTTCTGATAGTCAATGCCCGCGTCTTTGTAGGCCTTGACCACATCCCCGGAACCGATTTTCTCCATCCAGTTCTTGAGGTTGTTGGCCGCCTCGTCGCTGCTGCCGGCCGTTTTCATCTGTACCTGTAGCATGGCCCCCAGCTGGGACACCGCATCGTTGCCGGTGATACCTAACTTGCCCATACCTGCCAGCAGTTCAGGGAACCATTTCGCCATGTCACTGGCTTCAAAGCTGCCCGCCTGCCCTTGGTACGCCACCGCTTCTAAGGCCTGCTGCATCTTGGCCGGGTCGGTGATTTTGGCGTTCTGACCCAGCGCCATAATCATCTTGGCGGTGTCCACACCGTCAGCGCCCTGACCCACCACGAACTTGGCCGCAACCGGCGCGTATTCCATCGCCTTGGTTAGATCCATGCCCGCGCCTACAAGGCCGTTGACCAGATCCGCTACTTGGTTGCGACCCATGCCGGTATCGCGCGATGTTTCAATGATTTTCTGAGAGACCTGCGCCTCTTGCGGCTGATTGGCAATGCCCGCCTTGATCGCGATGTCACGAATGATCGCGTTGTAATCGGCGCTGATCTTGGCAGGCGCGACCATGGCGGCAGCACCCACCGCCAGACCTTGCCCGACGTTGCGCAGGCCCTGCCCGCCTTGGCGGATCTGCGCCTGACCCAATGACTTGAGTTCGGCGGCGCGCTGTTCGCGGCCCAGGCGCTGATAAGCCTTGCCCAGGTTGTTGACCTGAACACCCTGACGGCGCAACACGTCAAGATTGACTTCCAGCTTGCGCCGCAAGCCGTCGGCCGTGGTCGACCCCTGGGCGTGCGCCTTGCGCCACTCTTCCTGCAGGCGCTTGGTCTCACCAACGACCGACTGCAGCACCTTGGCCTTGGCTCCCGCGTTGTCGAGGCGCTTTATGCGCCCCTCCACGTCGTTGAATGCCTTGCCGACCGAAGCGCTTACAGCACCGCCGATCACCAGCCCGAGGGCTAAACCGTTCGCCATGTCGCTACCCCGTTAGCCCCAGGGGCGGCTCGTCATCCTTGAGCCACCACACCAGCTCGTGAAACGGCATCGACTCCAGTTCAGCCAGGGTGAAACCCGTGACTTTCGCCAGACGTCGTGCCGCTCGTTTCTGCATCTCGTAACTGAGGTTATTCCTCGTCAGCCAGACGAAAATAACCACGCTGCAAGCGCACATAATCTTTCACGGAAAGACCCTCCAGCTCGGCCTGTTCGGCCGAACACAGCCCCGCATACAGCATCATTTCCGAGGCGTTCTGGTCGGTCGGATACTTCGCTGTACAGTCGCGCGTCTCTTTGATCGTCGGGGAACGCAGGGTCACTTTGTCCGTCTTCATCCCGCAGACGGTACGCGGCTTGCTCAGCGTGATAACCGCGTGCTCGGGCGTCACCACCAGCCAGTCAGGCGACTCCACCACCGGGTCATCGACCAGCAGCGTGTAAGCGCGCTGCAGGCGGCGAAAGTCTCGGACTTTCAACGCGCTCAGGTCCGCGTGATGCACACCACACAGGTCGCTGAACAGGTGCAACTCCGCTTCTTCTTCGTTGGAGTATTCCGCGTCATTGTCGCGGTACTCCTTGATCGTCGGGTCACGCATGGTCAGGGTGCTGGCCTCTGCACCACTGAATGTGCTGGTGACAGAAAGCGTGATAACCGCGCCCAGGGCGGTCAGCTCGATCCACTTGGGCAAAACTGCTGCTTGTTTCATGGTCTTAAATCCTTAAATACCCAGGGCGTCACGCATGGCTTTCAGCTGGTCCACACCGTCAACGATGCGGATGGAGTTGACCGGATCGAACTCGAACCAGACCTGCCCGTCGACCTCCAGCTTGTAATAGGTGACGTTCAGTTCGTGCTTCCATTCGGCCTTGGTACCGGCCGACCAGTCGCCCGGATCGACGCCAGTGACCAAGCCGCGAAGCGTGGCAACCACGGCCTTGGTGACGCCGCCTTGGCCCTTGAATGCGCCCCGGAACGAGCCGCTGAACGAGTTGCCATCGAACAGACCGAACTTGGTCATGGACTCTTTACGCACGCCGGTCGTGGTGAAGGCGGCGTCCATCTTTTCCAGGCCCATGTCCATGTCGATTTCGGCGTCCATGCCGCCGCCACGGAACGGCTCAACCTTGAGCTTGAACTTGGGCAGGGACAGGCTGGGCACATCGCCCTTGAAGCTCGTACCGGCAACAAACAGGTTGGTGTTAAACAATACTTCCGGAATCATGGAGCGGCCCCTTACGAACGAGTGTCGAGAACATCGGTGATCCACTTGTTCGAAACATCAACAAGAAAGATCGGGTTTTCAGCAGGCGGCGAGTCGGTGAAGTGGACACCGAAATAAATCTTGCCCTGCTCCAGCTGCGTGGCCGTGTTGCGCTCGGTGTCCACGTAGACCTCGAAGTTGACCACCGCGCCCGCCGCCTTGAGGTCACGCATAAAGCCGTTCAGGCTTTCCAACACGTCCTTGACCATCCCTTTGGTGATCGGGATATCGACGTATGGCTTCATGCCGTAGAGCAGTGCGGCCATGACCATATCCATGGTCCGGACGCGGGTGACGAAGGCCCATTTCGGATCACTGGACAACGTGCGGTTGCCCCACAGGCGGTAACCGTCATCGCGGATGATCGTCGCGATATTGGCGTTGTTCATCAGGTTGGCCCGGCACGTCGGGTCGCCGTCGTTGAACTCCACCGGGCGCTTGGTACCGGTCAAGCCGACAAACTCCTTGTTGGACGGCGACGCCCAGAAACCGTAAGTCGCATCGGTCCAGGCAAACAGGCCCGCCACCCAGGCCGAGGCTGGGGCGTCCACGTCCGCGTTTGCGGCGGTGTCCCAGAACTTGACGCCCGGATCGACCATAAACAGGCGCTTGCCGCCGAAGCCTTGGGCGTAGGCCATGGCGGCCTCGTCGGTGGTGTTCGGGCCGTCAAGGATGGCGATTGCGCCGAGCTTTTCGGCCAGCGCATCCATGGCAGTGGCTACCGCGACCTTTGAAGAATGCCCCGGGGCAACCAACAGCCGCGGTTGAGCGTTGAACAGGCTTTTACCATCGAGCAGGGCCTGCAGGCCGGTGCGCGTGCCGTCGGCCTTGACGCCCCCAATCACCGCCGAGGTCATCGCCGCATCATCGGCCAGCGGGTCCAGGCCTACCGCAATAATCACCGCCTTGGCGCGGGTGTAGATCGCCTGGGCAGCACGGGTGATAGGCGAAACCTCACCGAAAGCCGCAATGGCCTCACGCTCGGTGGTCAACATCACCGGAACGCCCGGCTTGGCCGCGCCCGGAGTGGCAAGGGCAGCCCAACCTTCGGCCAGCACCGACACCAGACCGATGATCGAGGACGACGGCGTAGAAATGGTTCGCGCGCCGCCCGTGACCAAGGAAGTGGTCACACCGTGAAAAAAACTTGTACCAGCCATAAAAGCGCTCTCCAGAAACGGAAAAACCCGCACTAGGCGGGCTTCGGATAAAACAGGGTTAGCGTTACGCGTAACGCGCTAAGGTCAGGTCAAGGACTTGCCACGATCTGGCTCAATGTTGTTTTCGCAGTGATCAGGGTCGAACCAGTCCAGCAGCCTGCAGAGCACGCAGGCCCAGGGTTTGCCCTTGCGCGCGGCCTTGCCCGCCCGGGAACTGATCGTCTCGTCTTCGTGACCGCCAAATGCGGTGTTGGCCAGCTGGTCGAACGACACAGCCAAGCGCCAGGCGCGGGCACTGTTGAACAGCACAGCCACCAGCATCCAGCCCAGGCCGACCACCGCCACCAGCAAACACAGCAGCACCAGCGCAAGGCCCAGGGCCAACCCCTTGATGCGCTCTACCATACGACGGCCCCCACATCCGCCAGGGTCTCTGCCTTGTCCAGCAGGTCCTCGGCGGCCTGACGCTTGCCAATGATTGCGCCCGAGTACGCGGCGTAACCCACGGCCTTTTCCTGCACCCGGGTTGCAAGCTCCGCCACCGGAAGGCCGCGCACTTCTGCAATGGCCGACAGCAACGGCGTTTCGCCGGGCGGATCTAGCTGCAGAGCCGCCGCTTCCTGCACCTGTTGCGGCCAGCTCTGCAGCTCGCCGGGCGGGTAAGTGCTGGTCAGGGCATTCAACGCCCGCTCACAGCCTGCGTTGATTTCCTGCAGTTTGACGGCCTTGGCGGCCTTCACCTTGTCGGTGTCAGCCGCCAGATAATCCAGCACGCCCAGGTACTGCGTTTCAGCCAGCGAACAGGCGGGGATTTCCTGCGGTTGGCCGGGCAGATCCACCGCCACGAACAGGCCGTTTTCGCGGTAGTCCGTGGGTACTGCCCAGATACGCACTTTGGCGTCCGCCTGAATCACAGGCAGCACGATGCTCTGACCATTTACGGTCAGGGTTCCATGTTCAATATTCATTACTGATTTCCCAAAACTGTAAGGGGCCAAATCAGCCCCAACTTAGGGTTTAAACTTTCGCTAGCCGAGTGCCGTAATAACCAGCATTGTTTGATTCAGCCACAGACTTAACTGCGAACATTCCACAGCCCGCACCCCATTCCCATGACCCGCCATGTGCCAGGACTGAGCTAGGCTCACAACTCCAGATGTCTCCCAACGTAGAATTAGCGGAAGACCTGTCGACCGTCGCAGCAAGTAACCCCATTGACAAGTCATAGTTAGCACCGCTGTCAGTTGCAGGCTCGACAATAAATCCTTGAAGACTGCCGTTAAGATTCGTCGTCTGAAATGTCTTGTTCCCTGACTTATCCCATATCAATAACCGGCCATTAGAATCTAGCTTAAGACCATCGAAAAGCTGATAAACATTTCCCCACAAACCTTTAATTCCACGCCAAGCGGCCGTTATCACCATCTCATGATTGACCACTGCGATGGGGCCAAGGTAATTACCTTGGGCGACTAGGGCTTGAACATCTGCCCCCCCAAGCTCGATCAACATTAGGAGTTGCAAGGCTTGCAGCTGGTAATAGCTCCAGATCGAAAACCCCGTCACGCCTCCGACGTTACGGGCCGCCGCAAGGGTTTTTAAAGCCGTGAAAGTAAGATTCGTGATCGGCGCATTGTTTTCGTTCAACGAGAACAATTTTCGATTCGTACCATTAGGCGAGTTTGCCTGGAATGCCCCGACCCAAAATTGCGCTATCGGCGCGCCTGCCTCCATGAACGCAGGATGAAGCGAATACCCTGGCAATAGCTGATCCGAAATCCACCATGCTCGCTTGCCAATATTAGGCCCCGCCGCAATGGTTCCGGCCTTCACATAAAACGCGGGAATCTTAACCATTGCCTGACCGTCAATGGTGACTTCCTGAATAGCGCCGTATACCGCATGAGAGCTGAAAAAAGCAGCATCGGTTACTTTGGCCGCGCCGCTCTCATCAACCCTCGACCACGTACCCGAGCCGCCGCCAGCGGCCAGCAAGGCAATACCGATTACGTTGGCAAACTGCGCCTTAGTTGTGAACTTGCTTTCGGTCGACCACTCGGACCAGCCTTTGGCCGACCCCTCGTGCCGCGCGCGCACGAAATAACCCGACTGACCAGGAAGCAGCTTTCCAGCGGGCGGCACCATCGACAGCTTGTTCACGGTGTCTCTGCCGCTATCCCAAACCGGCGCAGCGTAGGTGCCATTGGCCGAGCGGATCTGAACCTGGCTCGCCGTATGGGTATCCGTTGCGCCTGCCGTCGCGGCAAACGCCGAAGTTGCGATGGTCGGCTGTTCCGGAACATCCACCGCGTTGACAGCAGGGCCGGTGATCGTCGGCGGCAGGACGTAGGCAAATGATGCGGCAGTGGTAAAGCTGGACACCACCGAGTAATCCGACCACAAACCGGCTACGTCACGCACCCGGGCGCGCCAGTAAATCACCGTACCCACCGGCAGAACACCGGCCGGAAGTCCGTAAGACAGGCCCGCAGGCAACGCGCCAGAGTCATGCAGGACAGTGGCGAAAGCCGCATCCTTTGACAGCTGAAATTGAACCGCATCCTGTGCGTTACCCGACGGAGTGGCGTAGGCCGCAAGGGCCAGCGTTGGGCGCTCCATCACTCCCGTGGCGGCGGCGAGCGGCGATGTGATCAGCGGCGTGGCCGGGCGCAAGTCCGGGTTAATGAAACCACCCAAGCCAGTGGAGCTGCCCAGCGCCACTACGTGCGCAATGGTCATCGCCTCACCTTCGACGTCCATGCGCAACCAGCCATCACCACGCATCGGCAGGATGTATTCGTAGTCGGCAAAGCCTGCAGGAATATCACCACCCGTACGGCGCAACGACCAGCCGGTCTCTCTCCACGTCGGCTGATAGCCGTCACGGTAATAGATGCGCGCCAAACCGGAGTTGAGCGAACGGCGTAACACCACAGCCCCACCAGCCGCGTCAGTGCCAATATTGATCGAGCGGGTCAGGTAAATATCACCCGGCATCGCCGCCGCATTCTGCGCGCCCAGCACCTTGATACTCGAACGCACAACCTGTGCGGACGGACCCCAGTTGCGCGCCAGATTCGCGGTCAGGCGCACCCGCACACCGGACAGAATCGTCTGGATCTGCACCAGAGCGGAAACCGGCGCAGCCTTGCCGCCTGCATCCAACGCGGCCGCCAACGGACCCAAGGGCTGACCCAATCCAACGACTGCACCCGGACCTTACCGGCGGTGAGGTCTACCGCAACGACCTTGCCGGTCTTGATCATCGCAGCGATCATGCGGTCATGTTCACCGAGAACCGCGCGGCTCATAATTGTTCCGCTAAGGCGTCGATACGCGAATCATCCACGGCAAAAACCAACTCAGCCGACGCTTGATCAGGCCAGGGCCATTCCTCCTCGCCGAGTTGTATTGCCTGGGTCCACTCGACGAGCCACACCGTATAACCGTCCAGCTCTGGCTTGGTCCAGTCAGGAACGGCCTGGACAAATTCTGCCGGACCGACACCGTCGATCTCCCAATATTGCGCGCGGAGCAACACAGCTAGTTGAGCCACCAACTGTGCTGCCTGGTGACTCGGCTGATGTTGCTCGGAACCAACCACTATGCGGGCTTCAAACTTGCCCACCAGCGCCGTTTGGCCCGTACCATCGTCTTGGCCAGGTTCGATTTCAGCCAGTTCAAGGAACAATGCAGGTAAACGCGTTACCGTGCGTTCATCAATCTCCGGCCAGGTGGCGACGGTTTCCAGCCCGGTCAAACGCTCGCCAATCTGCTTTTCAATGGCAGCAAACAAGCGACCCAACGTGAGCGGCTCATCCAAGTGAGTTACCTCGCAGGTATTTTTGGAGCTCGAAGTTCAGCTCCTGTTTCAAGATTTCCAGCAGACGTTGCTCTGCGCGACGTGTCCATGCCTCGAACAACGGACGTACCTCGTCAAGCTGCACCATCGCCTTAGCCAGCGGAAAACGGTCGCCATTTTCAGCGATCCATCCCGAGCTAGGTCCACTGGCAGAGGAGACATCGCTGGCCGGATAGTCACCCGCCGAAAAATGTTTGCTGGCCGTCCGAATCCAGATATTGGCGTTGCCACCATAAACACGCTTGTAGAACGCACCCTGGTAACGACGCTTACCGACTGACACACCCGATTGGGTCTGACGAGCGCGGCCGGTGCGGCTGGCTTCTAATGGGTCGATGCCAAACCAGAGCTTGCCCCGAAGCGTGTTGCCTTTGACGGGGTAAGAACGTAAGCGCTGCCGCACCGCCCGCATGGCAATACCCTGTTGCTTGCCCACCGCACGAGCGATGTGGGTCCGCAACCAGCCAAGCGTTTTATTGATTGCCCGACGCTGCGCGGCGGCGGCCGCCTTTGGCACCACCTTGGCGAAGTTAGTGAGCGCCTGTATGTCAGCAGCGGAAGGCTGAATGGTGATCATCCCGCTACTGGACGACGCCTTGTAGAACGAGCCAATACTCATGCCGTCATCCTCAAGACCAAGGCAACCTGCCCAGCGCCATCTGGCTCCAGGCGTACCACGATGTATTCGCCGCCGCCGTCCATGGCAGGCAAATCGATGGTGACGCGCTGGGCTTTCTCAACCCCATCCGAATCGCCCACCCGGATGACGAAATGAGGCTCGCGCAATCCTGTGTTCAAGCGGCCAACCTGTGGTTGCAACCACGGCGCGGAGAACATGCCCAATACTTGACGCCCTCCGATGTAACCGACATCCGCCAGCGTTCCGTAGACCACTGCGTCGACATCGGCCACCAGGTCGCGAAAGCTCATAACTACAGTGTCAGGGTGATCTGCGCACGCGGACGAGTGCACAGGTGCAGTGGATTGGACTGGGCCTCACCGGCCATGCCCTTGTTGAAAGGCAGCGGCTCAATCTTGCTGTAGTAAGGAATGCCCTGGGTATTTACCGTCTCCATGTAATCGGCCGGGGCAAACGCCGAGATGTACAGGTCGGGCACGCCTTCGGGAATCAACAGCGCCTTGTCGTCATGGACGAATGAAACACCGGCGACCTTGCCACGATAGCGCTCCCATACGATGCCACCGAATTCAAAGCTTTCACGGGCATCACCGCGCAGGGCAGCGGCCTGCTGGCTGTTGAGGTAGGTCTCTTTGACCGACTTGTGAACAATCAGTTTGTTCCAGAAGTTCTTGCCGCAGAATGCCCGCGAGCCGCTGCTGGTAACACTGCCCAGCGCCTCTTCCTGCATGTCCAGCGCCTCACCGGCCTTTACGCGCAGCTCCGTCGCTGGATCGGCCAACCCCATAGACATGGTTTGACGCTCAACACCAAATGCCTTGTAGATGTCGAGCAAGACGGTTGAACCATCCGCATCGAGGATCTGACCGTTCAGCGCACCCATGCGTTGGAATTCGTGGGTAGCATCCAGCTGACGGCGAGTCTTGGCGAGCCGCGCGTTAACCACATCCTGCACCGCCTGCAGTTCAGTGCGAGTACCGAAAGCACGGATGCCTTGAATCTCATCAGCTTTGATGGTGAAACGCTCAGGCAGATGCACGGTGTTGAACGGGATCAGATGGCGCTTGGACGCTGCCACCACCAGACCGGACGTACCACGCTCACCAGCAGGTACCAGGGCCAAGGTGTCACCGTCCTTTTCAATCTGCACGGTCAGAGTGGTGATGCCTTCTTCTTGAAACAGTCCGAGGGCACTGATGCGACCCGGCAAGTAAGGTTGCTCGTTGATGGCTGCGGTCAAGGAAGAAACGCTGAACGCTTCATCGTCGAAAATGGCGATATCGGCCATTGGGTACTCTCCAGAAATGCAAAACCCTGCTCAAGGCAGGGTTGGGGATGAGGGTGAAACGAAATACGGCTGAATCGCTGGATGTCAGCGGACGATGATGAATCGCGTCGCCAGCGTCTTCTCGGCGTCCAGGTCAAGCCCGGTCAGATGCACTTCGCTGACCTCGGCCATACGTACAACCGCGCGACCACGACGCACCACGTCCGACTCGCCCAGTGGACCAAAGAGAATTGCCACCGCCGTCTCGCGGCCGTCTTCTGCAGTTGGATCATAAGGCGCGAACTCACCGGATGCCGTCACCAGACCCAGAAGTTGGCCCGGGTTCAACGCGCCACTGGCGGCGACATTGATTGATTCACGGGAAATGTTCCCGGCACCTTCGGAGAGAAGGAATTCGCCGGCATGGATTGGCTCCATTTTGATGCCTGTCATTGTCGTGCCCCTGTTGCGGATTGAGATTTACCACCTTGCGCCGCTCTGCGAGCGGCGTAGATGCCAGGTGGGTCAGGTTGTTTGGCCTGCACTTTCGGCGGTGGATCATTTTCCAGCGGCAGGCTGTTATCAATTTCGAAGCCTTTACCGCTGCCCACCAGCTTGTCGAACAGACGACCACGAACAGCTTCAGCGTCCAGCCCTGCCGACACATATTCAGCGGTGAACTCTGGCAGACGCGCTGCAACGCAAAGATCGCGGACAGCCTTGGCACTGGTCAGTGCTGCGTTGACCACGGCTTCACTTTCCAGCTTGGTCGCGTTGATCAGCGGTTCAATCAGGTTGCTGATGCCTTCCTGCGTACAACGCTGGGTAATCATCAAGGCGAGCTTCGCCGAGTCGTTGACTGGCGGCGGCTCGGGCTTGTCATCTGGCTTGGGTGGCTCAGGTTCCGGGCCATCATCGAGTTGGGCCAGTAGATCCTGAGGCGCATTCTGATAACGCTGCAACGCAGCACCCTGCCCCAGACAGGCGTTCACCTTTACCCCGTCGCCGACTTCATCAGCCAAACCCAGCGCCACGGCTTCACTGGCCGTCAACCAGGTTTCAGCATCGACAAGCCTGCGCAGCTCGACTTCATCGATATCAGGTGACTTAGCCTTGTATGCGGCAATGATCGCCTCGGTGGTCTGGTCAAGGACGTCGGCCACCTTGCGCAGGTCGTCCGCGTCCCCAGCCGTGTACGTCCAGGGGTTGTGGATCATCATGATGGAGTTGGCCGACATGACGACGCGGTGCGCACCGCAGACCGCAACGCTGGCAGCACTGGCGGCCAATGCATCAACGCGGCCAGTGCAGCGTTCGCCCAGGCGGGCCAGCGCGTTGTGCATCGCCAGGCCGTCGAACAGGTCACCGCCGACGCTATTAAAAGCTGCGATGACCGGCGACACGCCGTCGTCCAAGGCTCGCAGATCCTGCACAAACTGATTGGCGGTCACACCCCAGGTGCCAATTTCGCCATAAACGAAAACTTCAATGGTGCGCTGCTCGGCCTCGCCACTCGCCAGCACGTGATACCAATGCTTGTCCTGAACAGCGACCTTTTGCCCGGCCCGGTTGTAAATGATCGGAGCGGCTTTCTTGCTCATGGCTTTTCCTCGTTTTCGGGAGGCTCGACGGGTTCCATAGGATCGACGAGCGTTTTGTAACTCAGCCCTTTGTCGCGGGCACGGGTCGCGTCGGCGGCGTTTTCTTCATCGACCGTTTCGGCGTCGTAGCCGGTGCGCAGGACCATTTCGCTGCGCGAAGCGAAGCCAGCGTTGACTTCCATCATTCGCGACTGAACATCCTGTACAGGATTGATGTACGCCCATCCCTGCGGCACCCAACGCGTACGCTGGTATTCGCGGCGTCGCAACGCGTAATCCGGTAATGAGAGCGCACCAGACAATACGGCCATGTCCATCCAGGCAGCACGCACTGGGCGGCACAGCTGGTGAACGTAGACACTGAACTGCAGCTGTTCGAGGCGACGACGAAACTCCGTAAGCACGACGCGCAACGCACGGTCATTCACGTCGCGCATATCGCCTGTGAGAATTTCATAGGGCGTACCCGATCCCGCCGCAGCGGCCATCAATTGCTGTCGCATAAAATCGGGATAGTTGTTGCCAGCGTCAGGAGGCTTGGAGAATTCAACCTCTTCGCCCGCACCCAGTTCTTGCATCGTGCCGGGCTCCAGCGCCACCATCGGCGTGAAGCCGTCCCGATCCTGGTCGAGCAACGCGCCGGTAACAGGATCCCGCGGAACTTGCCCCGCATCTGGAGCAGGTCGACTGATGAACCCAGCAAACAGGTTGGCGACTTCTTGGCGGAACAACACCGCGTCGTCGTAGTTATCCAGGCTGCGCAGGCGCTTGAGCACCGGGGCAAGACGCGGCACACCGCGCAGCTGCCCAGGCTCAATCGGTTCGAAGATGTGCAGCACTTGGCTAGCCGGGACTCGCACCAACTGGTTGTAACCGCTGTTGAGCGATGACGCATCACGCGGATGTGCGCGATACATGTGATACGCCGCCCGCTTACCAACCGGATTGAATTCAATACCGGCACGGATGATGTTGCCGTTTTTGGTCGCCTCGAACTTGTCGTGCGGCACAAACTCGGGTGCCAGGACCTGCAACTGCAAGGGCACCGCGTAGCCTTCATCACGACTGCGCGGACGCAACCGGACAAAACACTCGCCGGCTGTCTCAACTGTGCGAGCGATCAGCGCCTGCTGGCCGTAAAAGTCCGTCAGTTCATCGGCATCAGCCTCGTCCACCCAGTCGTCCCACAGTTCCTGCAGGATGTGGCGCAGCTTGTCGTCCTTAGTTTTCGGCCGGGGGTTAATACCGGTGCCGATCAGGTTGCTGACCCGCTTGTCGATAGCATTGAATGCATAGGGGTCGTTGCGCACCGCTGCCCTGGAGCGCGAACGCAGATTGCGCAGCGCTGGCATCACTATGCTGTTGACGCCGCTGTCCGGCGCATCCCAGCTGGCAGAACGTCGGCCCTCACCGGCGCCCTCGTAACTGGCCTTGATGCGATCCGGCAAAAGGAAGCCGCTACGGGAAAGCGTCGGATAACGCGCCATCAGATTCCCTTGCCCCCATGTTGAAGACGAAACACCCGGGAGCGCGGCGCCGCCGAATTCGACAACGACGTGCGGATTTCTTCACGGGCCTTCAAGAGCTCATCGACCGTGCGGTATTCCACGGTACGGTCTGCATAGCGCACGGTTTTCTCACCGCGAGCGATAGCCGCCTCGACTGCTTCAAGGTGCTTGCTGGTAAAGGACATATCAGCGTCTCTTCAGATAACCGCTCTGTGAACTGCGGCGTTGCTGGGCCGGTGCAGCCGGTCGAGGTTGAGCGACCGGTGCAACGGGTGGCGGCGTGGGTGGCGGTGTCGGAACGGCCACGGGGATTTCTGCGGCAGGGGCGGCAGGACGCGGTGGAGCGACTGGCTTTTCGTCGAACAGCCCCGCCTGGGCTAGCGCCTGTCTGATGCGGTCCCAGTCGTGTTCCTTGTAACGGTTGATGCCGAGGTAATGCGCCATCGCCAGGCAATACACCATCAAGTCGAGGGCTTCGTTGCGCTCCGCCTTGCCCTTCACCCATTCGATGCGCTTGTGACCCCGGATGTAACGGGCAACCTTGCGCTCGGCCACACATTGGGCAAAGAAGTCGTCCGGTAAATCGTTGGCAAAGTGCAATGCACCAGGGCCGTCTTCGAAGGGGTAGCGGTTGTATATCCAGTCCTTTGCGGTGTCGGTACCGACAAACCAAAGCTCGGCGCCGTTGCGCTCTGTCTGGCCCTTCCAGGTCACATCAACCATCGACGGGCGCTGGGCGATCACGGGTTTACCAGGTTTACTCGCGCCTTTGATCGCGAAGATATTGCGCCAACGCCGAACGCGGCAGAACTGATACACCTCGTCTGTGTGGTGACCGCCGGAATCGACGCCAGTTGCCAGAATGGCGAGGCCGACGCCGCAGGGGTGTCGATACTTCGCCTTGAGCAGCTCATCCAGAACGGCCCAAGTTCGCTCATCAGCAGGGTCGCCCGAGATGACCTTATGGTCGACCACCCAGCGCTCCATGCCCACGCCCCAGCCCATTACCATCAGCTCAAGGCGATTGGCTTGAACGTCAACCGAGCCTGTAAGCATCAACACACCCGCGGGCATAGACCCGAGCGAATAGTTTTCCAGTCGCGCCCGCGCCATCAGCACGTCGGCCTTGGTTTGCTCTTGAGCGCTGTCCCAGACCTTTGCCAGTCGAGTGTTGTAAAACACCTGCATGGGTTCCAGATCGCCCTTGGCCTGTGCCTTTTTTGCCTTCTCGAATTGCTTCGCCAGCGACCGCCAGTCCATCCAGCCCAGCGGTGAATACAACGCGTTTAGGTTGAAACCAACCGTCTCACCGTCGCCTACAGAGTGAGCTCGCCACTCGCCACGGGCGAGCATGTCGCCTTTGTGGTGCTCCTCGATCAACACATCGCACTCGGGTCCGGCGCACTGATAGTGCACGACGCTGTAATCCGCCGAGTAATGCAGACGCTCCCATTCCAGGACCTGCATGTGTCCGCAAGTCGGGCACGGCACGTAGTAATAACGCTGGTCGCTGGCTTCGAACAGGTCGGCAATGCGCGAAGCGCCCTTGATCGTCGGGGAGCTGGAGAAATAGAACTTGGCATTTCGGCCGAACGTACTGCCCCGCGTTTCAGCCAGTTCGATGGGGTCACCCTCTTCACCCACGTCCACATCCCAGCGGTCGATCTCATCGCCGTAAATGTAGCGGGCAGACAGTTCGGCGAGGTTGGCCGCCGAACCCGCTGTCGTGACGTACAGTGAACCACCCTCGAACTCTTTAGTGTCCATAGTGTTGCGGGAATCTCGCGAGCGGTTCGCGGCAACGCGTTCACGCAACACCGGGGTCGCTTTGATGGTCTTGCCTATCCGTGATGACACCCGTTTTGCTAGCCCCAGACTGGGTAGTAGCGTGAGGATGTTCGAAGGCACCATGTGGATCAGGCCACCAATCCAGTTCAATGCGATCTGGGTTTTCATCAGCTGCGAAGCCACCATGGTGACAACGCGTTTGCAAGGGTGGGCCGGTGACAAACAACGCATCGGCTCGCGGGCATAAGGTGTTCGCGAGGTACGATACTGGCCTGGCTCAGCGGCGCCGGTGTCACGCGGGATCCGCATGTACTCGTCAGCCCATTCGTCTACCCAAAGATCAGGGTCGGGACGCAGCCCACGGAAATAAGCCTCGCGGTACACCTCTGCACCGTCAGGGATTTCCGTCTGCATAGGGTCAACTCGTTGTGATTACTGCATGGGCAAGGTCAGCCGAGGACATACGCTCAGCATCATCCAATGAACGGCGAATCGCTGCCGTCAGGTGCCGTTCGATTTCCCAGGGGTCGGTCATTGAGGCCAGTTCGGGTGCCAATTGCGGCGGCATGCCGAGTAGCTGATCTCGAAGCAAGCGGCCAGCGTTGTAGGCGGCGGTTTTGACCGAGGCCATTTCGACCTGAGAACCCTGGACCTTGTGGAACTCCGCCTCGGCCAACTGCGCCAGGTAGTACTCGCGATGCGCGCGAGCCTTCTGAAAGTCGGGCTGGTTACCCACCGGGGCGATTGGTGCCAGAGGGGCAGCCGAAGGCAGAGTTGATTCAGCTGTCGGAGAGAGTTGATTTAAAACTCCCCGCTGAACCCTGTCCTGTTGGTGCCGGGCAGCCACAGCGGCCTTGCTTGGGTCGGCGGTTTCCGCAATCAGAGCTTCGGTCGCGAGGACATCGACCTGTTTACCGTCCGGCGTTAACACCAAACGGTTGTTGTCTTTGAGCCAGGTGATGTAACTCGGCGACCGGCCAATCCTCGCCGCGAAGGCGCTTTTTGACAGGTATAACGACTCTGCCATAAGTCCTCCATTTCAACGGGATTTCAATCAAATCCTTTCAATTTCAATGCATTGAATTTCAGTAAGCTGGCAACCCTGCGGCTAACAGTTTCCCGCGGGTTTCCTGCCCCGTACCCTCGGAAATCCCCCAGGGTCCCCTCGGATTTTCCGGGCTGGGTTCGGGACCAACTTACTGACCCGGTTCGCCATTGGCGGGAGGCACCGCCGAAACGCCAAGTCGCTTGGCGGCCCAGCGCTCGTACAACCCGATGGCAACATCGGCACCTGCCATCGCGGTCAGGCAACCGAAGCCACCCGCCGTCCAGATCGAAACACCCGCAGCGTACAGCAACATCATCGTCGACAACCCGCAGACCACACAGGCACCGGATCGAAGGGCGAGTCGCCGAACCAGCGACCAGCCGTGCATCCCGTCTTTGTCTGCTCGCCACATCTCGCCCGATACGCCGCCGACCAGGGCTAGGACGATCACTAACCAGATCGGCATTTCTGCCAACGCTTGTTGCTCTGTTGTCATTGCCCCGCCCCTTAAACGCAAAAACCCGGCGCAATGGCCGGGTTTGGTGGTGTGGTGCCTGCCGCTCTATGCGGTCGCACCTATCGAAGATGACTACTTTTTACAGGTCGATTCCGGTGGCAGCAAGCCTGTTTTAATGCCACCCGGTGAATATCTGGTCAACGTCTAGGCAATGTACGTGAATATCTCAAATTCGGCTTCCAGCGCCTCCGGCGCTGTCCGGGCTGTCCTACTTTTCGAATCGAAGTAGGACACCTGAGAGCACCTAAATTCGGGGGGTTGCCTTACTGTCCTACCTTTTATTACTTCTTTCTCCCGTAAAGAGGGAAAGCTTAAAACACGCTCACGCGCACAAGCGCGTGTACGACTCTCGCTATGCTCACACATGAGCGTTGTGTGCGCGGAAAGTTGGACGGTAGGACAGAGCAATGAAAGCGCGGCCCGTGCTCGTCCGACTGCGTACTGTTGCAGTGGGACAAGCCGAGCCAGTAGGACAAGGGCAGACCGAGCATGGGCTGGCATCAAGCAGCAGCCCCCATCAACATGCCGAAGATGCAGAGGTGAGCTTCATGCAGGCGCTGGTAATAGGTGTCGCGCCCACAGTCACAGTGGGCATATCGCAGGCGCATATCCACTTCGTAGGTGCAGTAATGCTCACGCACCACCTGCTCCAAGAGAGGTTCAAGGTGCTTGGTCACAATCAGCTCGATGTCCAGTGAACCCTCAAGCGGTGCACGGAAAGCACGTCGCCCGCGAATTAGCTGGCCGTTGCTCTCCATCATCATCGCGACCATGTTGCCGCCTGCGAGACCTCCACTCGTGAAATTGCTATGCAGCTCTTGAGCCCAGGTACGTAGGCGTGCATCGATCTCTCTAATCAAAGCACGGCTCCTCGAACTGCTCCTGCACCAGGTTCGACGACCTCCCCCAATCGGCGGGTTTCTTATAGGCCCAAGGCCGCTGCCCACTTTTAGGTAGAGCCGCAAGCCGGACCTTACGCCAGCCGAGACGATGCATGATCGCCCCAACACGCATTTGCTCGGGTTTGCCCCAGTGACCGAGGTCGAGCTTGAGAGGACCAGCAAGAATCTCGCTGCCAGTGGCTGTTTCGCCGATCTGCGAGTTCTCCAGCCAATCCAGGATTGGACCTTCCCACTCGTCCACCACGAACCGCTCTTCCTGTGCGTCCGCAAACAAGGTCGACTCTTCCCGGTTAACCCACCAGATGTCTCCAGATTGATAGCAGAACATCGCTTCAGCCCAGAGCTGGTCGCGAACCTCTCTCAGCTTGTCCAGATCCACCTTGGTACACGCCACCGGCCAGTAACGTCGGTTGCCTGTGGCATCTTTGAGATATTCGTCTTGGTTGGTCGTACCCACGAAAACACACTGGCGTGGCACGTCCATCGTTCTGCGGCCATAGCTCTCGCGGTATGTGTCGGTCGAGGCTGAGAAGAACTGCTTGGCCTTCGTCGATTCAGCTTTATTGAAGCTGTCCAGCTCGCCGAGCTCGACGATCCATTTACCACGTATGGCCTGAAACCCATCCTTGTCGCCCAAGGCAAAGGGAGTGTCCATGAACCACTCGCCCCCCAGCACACTCATCGCCGTAGACTTACCAGCACCTTGCGCGCCCTCAAGAATCATCACCGAGTCGGCCTTGCAGCCTGGCTTCATGACCCGACCAACCGCTGATACCAACCAGCGCTTGCCCACCTTTGAGCTGTATTCCGTGGGAGCGACACCCATGATTTCAGTCAACCAGGCCTCAATGCGTGGCACACGATCCCACTCCAGGGCGTTCAGATAATTGCGCACCGGGTGGAATGCATGATCGTGTGCGACCACGCTCACAGCCTCGATCACGCTGGTGGCTTTGACCCGCAGGTTGTATTGCTGCGCCAGCCACTTCATGACCAACATGTCATCGATGTCTGCCCAATCGCCCACACCGCCGCCATAAGGCGCAGCACGCAGCTTGACGATCTTGGAGCTGAAAGCACTAAAGCCGATGACACCAGCCCAGCGCTCGTCGTTACCGAGGATCAGCTCAACGTTCTGCATGTGCGCAATCAACATACCGTTCTCGGTACGGGCCAGTTGGTCTTTCCAACCGCCCGCAGCTGGTGGTTTGACCACCGCCAACACCTGACGGCGAACAGCCTCTAAGCCCTCAGCGCAATGCAGGTCATTGAAGTCCGTCCACTTGTCCTCACGCTCGACGGCAAAGATAGGAGCGACCACCTGACCACCGACGACTGTGGCCGCGTTGTCGGCCTTCTCTTTACCAGGGTTCCAGGCATCGCCATTAGGGCGCTTGGTCTTCCAATCGTCATCCCGGCAAACAATGATCGGACGACCAGGGAAGCGTTCGCGCATGGTCTTGGCGACCGACATCAAATTGCCCGCATCAAAAGCAATCGCGACCGTTAATGAAGTCGCCATATGCAGGCTTGCGCCGGTAGCGAATCCTTCACACACCAACACTGGCTCACCCGGCTCAGGGTGCGGCCCGATCAAATGGAAAGCGCCCTCCTTCGACATCCCGTAAGGCCAGTAGGATTTATCCCGCCCCGTGCTTTCTTGTTTCTCAGGGTAGATCACCTGCAGACCGACGATCTGGTCACGCGCATCACACATCGGAACCAAAACCGCGCCGGAGCGCGGAGCATAACGAACACCAAAACCGACGATCTGCTTTCGATCCAGATAAACGCTACGCCCCTTATCAGGCATCCGTTTGAACATTCCAGCGGCACGGTTAGCAGCGCGCCTCGCCGCGTTGGCCGCAACCTCAGCAGCCCTTCGCTTGGCCTCTTCCTGCCGAGCGCGCATGACCTCACGTTCTTCGGCGCTCATCTTGCCCGCCTTGACCTTGATCTTATGCGTCTCGCCCGAACGCCAGTCGCCAAAGCTGCCAAAAATCAGCGCATCGCCCTTCTCGGTACGATGCTCATGCACTACATACCATCCGTTCTTTTCAGTCCCCTTATCCTGAGAAGTCTTGCAGCGGGTCAGCTTGGCAAAAACCAAGGGCTGCTGGGGCTCCAAGCCGTAGTCCGCGAACTGGTTCAGCACCTCATCGAGCATGGCGAGCCCCAACAACCTCATCGATGGACTGGCAGGTCACACACTGAGTGCAGCCGGGCACAGCCAAACGGCGAGCCGATGGAATCGGGTCATCACAGCTTTCGCAGAAAAGGAAGGAGTGAGCCGCTACAACAGACTTGGCAAGGGTACGCGCGGCCAGCGCCTGATCGAGCCGCTCCTGCACGAGGTCATTGGCGAAATCAGCAATATCAGCCACGAGCCACCCCCTTAGTCGTTTGGTTGACGTAAGAGGCGCGGTTGTACATCCCCAACAGCCCTTGGATACCTCGGAAAACCTGCTGACGGATTTCCGCAAGCTCACCATCCTCGACCCGGCCATCGCCAATGTGCTTGGCCCAGGTCTCGGACAAATCAGCGACTTGACGGAAGAATGACGCGATGCCTGACGTAAGGGTTTCAGGCATGTCACCGGTGTAGGTTTCAGCAAGATCCTGCCAGATGGTATCGCCGACCAAGGCATGGACGGCATCCAGGATCCGGCGATCCTTAGTCAGCTCCAGAATTTCAGCAAACTCTTGGATGTTGACAGTGTGGCTCGGGTGGGTGGGAGAGAGCTTGTGCTGCAAGGTGGTCGCATTGCGGCCGGTGGTGGCAGCAATAGCAGCGGCACCACCAGGATAATCCCGGGCAGCGTGGTAAAGCGCGAGATCGAGCGGCAGAATTTCCCGCTTTGCACGATCAACGCTATTGAGAGCAATTCGGCTCATGGCATTAATCCTTAAAAGTTGCCAGTGCCGCGCGACATGTAGTGGTGATACATTTGCCGCGTGGCTGAGAGGCCCAAACGCCGATAAGGTCCGCAAGACCGAAACCGGCACCGTGCCGAGGCAAACGATCCGTCGTTCACCTCTGGCGCATTAGCTGCCCGCTCTGTGGTGGAAGAGGCAGCAACACCAAGGCATCCGTGCCTCGGAAAGCGCAATGATGGTCGACGGTTTGCATGTGGTGTGCCCGTCTATCTTCATTACGACCCGACAGCGCTGTGGTGGTGCGTGCCGGGAGGAACTGGGCGGCCCATGGGTCGCCTTTTTTCTAGCTATGCGGTTTGTCGAGACGGAGGTGTTTCAGTGACTCCAAAATGCTCAAGGACCTCGAGGATCGATACCCGCCCCCCGCTTTCGCGTGCCAAGGCTTTGATCAGCGATACGCTTGGGTCCTTGCTTGCGTATTTTACGTGCAGACGTAGATAGCTAGACGAAATCCCACAGCGTGCTGCGTACCTTGTTACGCCGTCCTGATCTAATGATGTGATGTATTCAGGTAATGTCATTGATGTACCTCCCGAACGAAAGTTAACCCTTAAGGTTAACCATTGCAACACCTATGTGGACATTCACCTCAAAGGTTAATCCCGCCAAAATCCGATGATGAAAATCTCAGATACTCGATTGCAAAATTTCCGGCGAATTATGGTGGAACGAAACCTTCGCCTGACTGACATAGCTGACCTTTTGGGCAAGGCTCCTGCTCAGGTGAGCGCTTTTGGGGGCAAGAATCCTACGAAAGGAATCGGCGACCAGATAGCTCGTGAGATTGAGAAAGCTCTTGATCTTCACAATGGCTATCTAGATATGCCTTTCGGGTTAGGTGAGTTCAACAACGCGACGGTGCTGAGCCGCACAGGACGAAAATTACCAGTGATGGGATCCATAGCAGCTGGAGCTTGGTGCGAACCGGCATTAAATTTTGATCCTGAAGATGCAGAAGAATGGATTGATGCTCCTGGCCCCGTTGGGCCAAGAGCATTCATATTAAGGATCGAGGGTGTCAGCATGGAACCCAAATTTGTTGAAGGCGATAAAATCGTCATCGATCCCGACCTCGAGGCTCTGCCTGGCCATTATGTCGCAGCTAAACGGACAAGGGATCAAGCTGCAACGCTCAAGCAATTAAAGCAGGAAGGCAATGAGCAGTACCTCTACGCATTGAATCCAGACTGGCCAGAGCGAATCATCCACATGACAGAAGAGTGGAGTATTTGCGGTCGCGCCCGCTGGAAAATTTCAGACCTTTAAACACTTAGCTCTGCTTCAAGAAAAGGATAGCAAATGAAGTACAAGACAAGCGATGTATTTGGTGTCAGAAGCCAATTGATAGAGTCATATATAGAAAGAACGAGTGTCGATGAATTATTCAGCGCAGCCCTAGAAGAAAAAAACCAAGTAATAGTATACGGCTCCTCTAAACAAGGAAAAACCTCACTAACACTGAAGCACTTAAAGTTAGATGAGTACGTCAAGATTGAGTGTTCACCACAGACGCAGACCATTGATATCTACCGATCAATTCTAAGACAATCTAATATAACTTACTTTGAAAGCAATACCCAAGGATTGAGCTTTGAAGCGTCTTCCAATGTAAACGCGGGAGTCAAAGTCAAGGTTCCATTCCTCGGCGAAGCATCATTAGGTGCCGGTATAGCGGATAAAAGCACAAAAACAAGCTCTAACAAAGAACTCTACATAGAATACAACTTAGCGCTTGCTCAAGACGTCTCGGAACTGCTCAAGAAAAAAGAAATTGACAAATTTATAGTGCTTGAAAACTTCCACTACCTTTCTCTGGAGGTCCAAGAAAGCCTGGCCTATGATCTGCGTGTATTTCAAGACTTAGGCGTGATTTTCATCGTGCTAGGAATCTGGCGAGAAGCTAACCGCTTGGTACAGTTTAACGGCGATCTTCTGGATCGCGTCACAGAAGTACCTGTAGAGCCATGGCTTGATGAGGACTTCATCAAGGTAATCCTTAAAGGTTCAAAGCTTCTGAATGTTGACTTCTCTACCGTCCAAGACAGGCTCATTAAATCATCATTTGATAGCGTTGGTGTAGTTCAGGAGTTATGCAAACAATGTTGCATATCAGCCGGTGTTACTGAGACTTCATCTGATACTGTAGTCATCACCGATGTGGACCTTGACAGCGCATTAGCTACAAAAGCTGGAGAGTACGGTGGGCGACATATTCGAAACTTCGAATCCTTTGTTGATATTACACGCAAAACCAGCAATCAAAGTGGTAAACCATCTCTAGCATTCCCTTACTATTTTATAAACTTATTGTTGAAAGCTGACCTTGAGAATATTGAGCAGGGCTTATCTCGCTCGAGCCTACTTGAGGGAATCAGAAAAGCGCATCACAGAGCTGACGATGTACGCTCAGGCGACCTCGGTGCTTTCCTCCATAACATCACCCAACACCAAATCAATAAACGAATTCAGCCCCCTTTCGTAGATTACGATCGTGGAAGCAAGATTTTGAAAATCATCGATTCTTCACTTTACTTTTTTTTAAGACATTGCGACCGCGACGCCATCCTCGCAGATATCCCGCACCCAATAATTGATTACTCCGAAGATTTGCTGTCGGGTCTAGAAGACCCAGAGCATGCACCGAAACCATAGGCCGAAACACGAAACAAACAATCACCCCAAAGGTTAACTTCTTGACCGAGTTAACCTTTGGGGTTAATAATTGCCTCACTCTTCCACCACAGAGCGAGGCAACACCATGCACACCACTGCCACCCTGCACGTCCATCCGGCCGCTGCTGACCCGTTCCGCATCTTCGAAGTTCGCCGCCTAGCGCGTGAATCAGGCTGCGCATACGTCGCCACCAAAACCAAACCAAAAAGCCGTTACGCGCCCGTACCGTTCGACCCTAACGACGGAGGCAGGGCAGCATGAGCAAGTTCAAGGTCGATAACCGCACCCTTATGCTGCTCAAGGCCCAGGCCAACATGAGCGAAACCTTCAACCACACATTGCGTTCAGCCCCAATGCGGGAAGCGCTGTCATTTCGTCTCAAGGTCGAACGCAACCAGGCGGATACTTTGTTCACCGTGGAACTGGGGAGCGAACGTCACACCCTGACCCTCGACAACAACCCGAAAGCACACCTCAAGCTGGCCGATTTTATCGAAGAGATAGTCAACGGACCTTACGATCCGAGCACTGCAACCCATCTTCAGCATGCGAGCCGTGAATACGCGGCCTTCAATGCTGAGCATCGCCGGAAGGTATTCGATCTTGTCCGCACTGGCGGCGCGCTGATCCTGGACATGGGCTTTGAACTGCCCATCCATTTGGCGATTGATCGCTCTCAGAGACGCCAAGGCATCACTACCATCGTGAGCATTGGTGTGAAACGTCCACGCACTAAATGCTTCACCGCATCCGGCAGTGATGTCGAGATGTTTGAGATGGTTGCGGAGTCCATCAATCACTTGGCAGCGGTGGCAACACCTGCAGCTCATGCGGCTTGAGGGGACAAACATGGAACGCGACCTAGAAAAAACCGCTAAGTACTTCGGCCTTACCCGCCCAAAACTGATGCAACTGATGCGTGCAAAGGACCTGCTTAAAGGGAACCTGCCCGCCTACCCAGTCCGCGACCGAGCGTACCTGCGGATTAAAGACAGTAGTTGGTATCACGACACCCTGGGCATGCAGTACAGCCAGTCGACCAGGGTTCGCCAAGCCGGTATCCCCTGGCTTGCGGAGCAACTTGGCCTCGACCTTCCTGCCATTCCGGCAGACAACCGTGACGTGGCCTAGGGAATACGCCCGCCAGATCGTCGCGTTACGCACACGTGAGGAGCGCAATGCAGCGCTCCTTGAGGTGCCTGAGCATCTGCGCGAGCTCACCAAACGCCATTGCTTGAACAGCTGGAATCACTCAAACAGGAAAAAAACCAATGAATCATGAGCTACTAGATTACGTGCTGAAAACCTTTCTTCATTTACCTCGCTCTGATCGCACTCCTAAAAAAATCAAAAGCGTTCTGGAACTTATCACCGAGATTGCAGGGACCAAAATCGGGACCGATATTTTGAAGCAAGGCCATGCGTCAAGAGTGTCTACTGACCCAAGCTGCATCCTCATTCGGATTAACGAAGTGTCAAGTATTGTCGGACTCGCCCGCTCGACTATTTACAAACTACTCAGTAATCCTCAAAGCAAGTTTCCACGTCCTGTAAAGCTGACAGATGCCACCGGCAAGGGTGCCCCAGTTGCCTGGGTGCTCTCAGAGGTAGAACAGTGGGCACGCTCACGCAGCCAGGATCTCGTCGAGCATATAGGTCAATTACAGGAGTAAAACATGACCACTAGCCAGAACCAACTGCGCCTTATGCAAGCACCGGAAGTGGCAACAATCGAGTTGCTCTACCGGACGTTCGGTGACGTGCTGATCCCACTGGAAAAGCTGCGCGAGCACTACTTTCGCAACCTCAATGAACAGACCTTCGCCATCGAGATTACGAACGGTCGTATTCAGCTACCGGTGACCACCCTGCATGCGAGCCGCAAGGCTCCCAAGTATGTGCACATTCGTCACGCAGCAGCCTTGATCGACATTCAGGCCTATCGGGCAGACGAGCAATACGCAAAGACTAAAGAACCGCCGAACGACGACCACCAATAACCGAAATGGCTGTCACCACCAGCCGAAAACACCACCAGGAGCACACCACATGACAACAGCACAGATTTACGCACTGATTGGAATCATCATCCCAGTCGGCCTTCTTTTTTGGTTTGGCTACATGATGGGAAGGAGCGAAGGCGTAACTCTCGGCCTTAAAAAACGCGAGGACGTCCCACGCGAACAAGACCTGGCCAACATCAAAAAACTTGAAGCCTCGCTTCAATTCCTGCGCGATGACCACCAACGCCTAGCCAAGCATTGCAAAAGCCTTAAGCAAAGTTTGTCCTTGGGCTTGAAAGAAAAAGAAGCACTGCTCGACATCGCGGAAAAGCTTCGGATTGCTGCGGAGACGTTCAGCGCGTTCCGCACCGGCAAAAAACTTCACCAGGATTGCCTGAGCCTGCGAAAGCAAGCTCTGGAGATGGCCGCACTTCTGCAGGCAACAGAGCAGGAGCAAGCAGCATGAGAAAGCCCATATCTGTGATCCGCCTCAGCCCAGAGGCGGCCGGTGATCTAAATCAAAAATACCTGAAGGCTGACTCCGCGTTGAAGACGCTTAGCCGTTATCAACGTGAATTCGACAAGCAACTAAAGGTACTGATCGGGCAAGAAGCGCTGCGCACACTGCAAAAAGCCACCGAAAACGCGCTGTTGCTGGCCGATCTGGTTAAGGAGGCTGCGTGATGAGCCAGATATTAACAATGACCGGCCAATCGTTTGACTTGTACGCGCCGCAAGCCGATCAGATCGACCCACGGGATATCTCACACGCCCTGGCCCACTTGTGTCGATTCAACGGTCACTGCCGAGACTTTTACAGCGTGGCCCAACACAGCTGTATCGTCGCGGACTTAGTGCCAGAGGAGCATAAATTGGCCGCCCTGCTTCACGACGCCACCGAAGCTTACGTGGGTGACATGGTGCGCCCGCTCAAGGAGTTGATGCATGCCTACCAGGACGTCGAGAAATCGATATGGGAACGGATATGCACTCGTTTCGGCCTCGAAGCAGACCTACCAGATGAAGTGCACCACGCGGACCTCGTTGCACTCGCCACAGAACGACGCGACCTCATGCCACCCGATACGGCCATATGGCAATGGCTGATAGGCATCGACCCATCGGACGACATCATCCGGCCTTGGTCACCACTTGAAGCGCGGCTCACCTATCACCAGCGGTTGATGGATCAGCTCGCCATCGAACACCGGAGGAAAGCGGCATGACTCAAACACTGACACGCCACCAGAATCAAACCGCTTTGCTCCGCATCACCTGCAGCATCACCGCGCAAAAAATAAACAGTCTCTGCTGCGCAGCAGCAGGCATTACTGCTCTTTGCCGCAGCACCACCGAGGTGCTTTTACCCCTCGAAAAGCTGCGCGGGGCAGCCACAACCGACACAACGCTGATAGCTCAGGTTCGCTCGCTCGCGCAGCCTGCTCAGGGGTGTATCCACTTTGCGCTGGAGGGTCAGTAAATGTCCCTTCAAGCCGAGATCCTGTCTGAAGAAGAGATAGCCGCCATTACTGGATACATGACTGCCTCACGACAGATCAAATGGCTGAGTAACAACAGCTGGCATTACGTGCTGACTGCAGCTCGACGACCTGTGGTTGGAAGGGTGTATGCACGTCTGAAACTGTCCGGCGTTAAGCCGACATCGGCTGCTGCTGTTGCTGATACCTGGACACTCGACCTGGCCAAGGTTAGCTAGCCCATGCGACCGAGAAAACCCGAAAACAGAGACCTACCACCGCTGATGATCAGGCGTACACGCAAAAGAAAAAACGGGAGCGTGTACGTCTTCTACTTCTACTGGGGAAAAAAAGAAGATGGGAAATCAGTTGAGATACCGCTCGGCACCGACTTCGACGTCGCCAAAATCGAGTGGGCAAGACTCGATCAAAAAGCTGTACCTCGAACAGTAAAAACTTTGGACCAGGTATTTGATCGATACGACAGGGATGTCATCCCGACCAAAAAAAGCAGCACTCAAAGGGAGAACCGACTTGCTCTTAAACAATTGCGAGCCGCATTTGGCTCTGCACCGGTAGACGCGATCACACCCCACGTGATCGCGCAATATCGAGACGCTCGGACTGCCAAGGTGCGGGCCAACAGAGAGATATCGCTCCTATCCCACATCTACAACGTCGCTAGGGAGTGGGGTCTGATTACGGTCGATAACCCTGTTACCGGTGTACGCAAAAATAAAGAGAAGCCTCGGGACTTCTACGCGACCGATGAGATCTGGAGCGCTGTCTACGCACAAGCAACATCAGAGCTTCGTGATGCCATGGATCTGGCCTATCTGACCGGACAGCGGCCATCAGATGTACTTTCTATGCGTGCATCCGACGTTATTGGAGATTATCTCCATGTTGCCCAAGGTAAGACGGCGAAGAAACTTCGCATCCAGTTACTCAACAGCGAGGCTGGCAGTAACGGCCTCGGCGTTCTGATATTGCGTCTGCTGGAACAGCGTAAAGCTCGGGCGGTACGCAATCCTTATCTGATAGTGACGGAGAATGGCAGGAACGTGACCAAGGCGATGCTGCGGCTTAGGTTCGATGACGCGAGAAAACTGGCAGCGGCACAGGCGATCAAGGATCTCGACCAAGTGCTCAGCATGGGAATAAAGGCGTTTCAGTTTCGAGACATCCGTCCGAAGGCTGCAAGTGAAATCGCCGACCTAGGCAACGCGAGCAAGCTCCTTGGACACACCGACAAGCGCATTACTCAAACAGTTTACAGACGAGTTGGCGAGATCGTTGCCCCCACAAAATAGTCGACATTTCATGTTGACTCTGGGACTTAGACGTCCAAGACTCGCCAAGTCTATGCCTTGGCGACTTAGGTCGAGTTTGCCGCTGACTGTGAGTGGCGTAATGCAAAATATATAGGCAAAAAAAAGGCTGCTTTTAGCAGCCCTTTTCACCATAGATTCAAGCCATCGCCCTATACTCAGACAATTGATGAAATCTATCGTTAATCACGAACTTAATTATCGATTTCACTTCGTCAGAGCAGTTTCTGAAAGAAATTTTCGAAACCACGCTCCGCCCGCGGCGCAGCACCAGATCGCCTACCAGCTCATCGACAAACGATTGCGTGGCGTCTCTGTTCGAAAAATCAATGACAACGGTGCTTCCGCCATCCAACTGTTTTTCGATTTGCTTTCGAAATGGAGTCGCAGAAGCCCTCATACCCAGCGTGCGAACGGTCTCTGACCCTGCCGCCAAACTAATTAGGGTTTGCATGACACTTTTCCTCAGTGATGTTGCGCATACACATGTATCGGTGTGACGTGCCAATGATTTAGCTGAGACAGCAATTAAATCGATTCGGCATCAATCATCGAAATTTATTTCCTCGTCCAAGGTACCTTCAACCGCTGGCAGCAAGGATGGAATATCAATTTTTGGCAGGAGGTCTCTGTTGCACTCAAATGCTATGGCAACACCCTTCCAAGGGCAATCGTCAATCTGCCCCTCGCCTTTGTCTCCGGTTCGCATCCACGCCTTCCCGCTGCCAATCACAAGAAACCCATCCGCAGCAGCAGCAATCTTAGCAGTCGTAGTGAGTCCAACGCCTTGATTTTGGCTATCGCTGTCATAGGAGATAAGTGCTCCTCGATTGCAGCTGACCCTCTCAATGAGAGCAATCTGGATCGCCCTAAGATCAGTCCTTTCGTTGAGCATAGCGTGATCCTTGAGAGTCGCTAAGAATCCACAGCCGTTATCAACGATAGCTAACCTGACAGAACCATGAGTTTTGAAATGCTGGCAAGCTACCCATACGGAAGCGTTTAAATTACCGTCTTTTTTTGCATGGGACAATGCATTCTCAAGAAGCTCCTTGAGAGCATACTCAAGAGGGCGACGGTAAGGCTCCATTTCTTCTGCGGTATCGGGGTTGTCTTTTATGCCTGTCATGGCATGAACCAACCTGGAGGCGACAACCTCAGACTGCTCCGCATTTGTTACTTCAGTCAGTTCGACGCAATTATCGGGTTCACCCTGGGGGTTCCGCCCGACTTCTGGATCAAACCCGTCCACATCCAAGCCAACGAAGAAATCCATCCGGATCAGATACGCAAGCATGTCATTAGACATGAAGCGACAGTACATCTCATGATCATCAGGACGAGCGTCGAGAGTCGCCCTCAGTGTCGCCAGTCCGATTGGATCGATGAATTGAAATTCAGACGCATCCAGTACAACGACACCATCACAATTTTTGATTTTATTGCAAAAATCGAAAATCGCAGCCGGGTCTGAGGCGCTCAGCGTCTTTGGAAACCAAATCGCATCTTCCGTAGAAAGGTAACCCTGGTCGATCACAGCTTCTTCCCTGAAAAAAATCGGTGCGCGACTATATCTGTCTGGCATCGTGACATCAATGAAATTCAAAGGTGCCTGGGTGCACATTATCCGTGCCGAAAATGCACCCAAAACAATGGAGAATGCTCAACCCTGCTGCCTCGCCCGCCCCTCGGAGTGAAAGCGTCATCCCCACAGTTCTGCCAATGAACAAGACAGACGGTAGCTTGGAAGCTAGGGACATTCAAATTCGACACTCGCCCACAGACTGCTAGCAAAATAACTATCTGAATAGCGCCAGCAAGTGCGGCGGACAAGCCGTCAAGCGTCTTAATCAGAGGATTTAAAGATGGGTAGACGAAGTCGATGCACGCACCCGAAAATCGACTTTCTAAGCTCAGTTTCGGAACGCGACCGAAAGTATCGGAACGTTTGACTGTTTTGGGGCAAAGCGCCACCAAACCCCAAAAACGACAAAGCCCTGAAAAATCAGGGCTTTGTCGTATCTAAGATGGCGGAAGCATAGAGATTCGAACTCTAGGACCTGTTACAGTCGGCAGTTTTCAAGACTGCTGCCTTAA
>Ga0247731_1000045_pt1 | contig 51515 bp, 80 predicted proteins | sample UWRJL088202R2_FD_180938 | JGI IMG/M metagenome (GOLD analysis project Ga0247731, IMG submission 180938) | Plant litter microbial communities from Arlington Agricultural Research Station in Wisconsin, United States - UWRJ-L088-202R-2 | ecosystem: Environmental > Terrestrial > Plant litter >...
CGCTAGGAGATACCCGGATGGATCAGCTCGCGCGCCTTGGTGTGATCTTCGCCAGCGATGGCGCGCAGCAACTCCTCAAGGAATTGAACTCCGTTGCCTCTTCGTCGAAGGGGGCTGAGACGGCAACGGAGCAATTCACCGACTCGACCAAGAAGGCCGCCACCGGGGTCAAGATGTATTCCGGGGCGCTTGGTGAAAACGACGCCCACGTCAAAGCTTTCATCGCCCACCAAAAGGCCCTGAAGATTGCCAACGACAACGCCGCGAAGTCCACCAAGGCGCTCAGCGCGGCGGGTCTGAATCTTGGGCGCCAGTTCTCCGACGTTGGCGTATCCCTGGCGGGCGGCATCAATCCTTTGATGGTGCTCATCCAGCAAGGACCACAAATCGCTGACGGATTCGCCGTCGCGAGCGCAGCGGGACTAAGCTTTAAAGCGGTTTTGACAGGGCTGTGGGCGCAAATCACACCGCTAATCGCCACCTTCGCCCCGTGGATTGCGGGTCTCGCCGCTGTCGGTGCTGCTGTCTACGTGCTCAACCGAGCCCATGAGGAGCACATCAAGCGCATCGATGCAGTCAATAAGTCCATCGACGACATGAACGACAAGCTTGTGAAGGCGTCGCCATGGCTCATCGATACGGCCAAACAATCGGACTTGGCTGCGGAAGGGACCAAGAACTTTCACGCGTGGGTCGAGAAGAACACGAAGGCCCTTAAGGACTATGCTGGATCGGCGCGAGATGCCGCGATTGAGCTTGCGCGCCTGAATGTGTGGACGGCCAAAAACGACCAGCAAAAGCTGGTTGATGAGAACTTCAAGGTCGTTGGCGGCGCTCCTGTCTACAAGGGCAAGGGGAGCGGCCCATTTGGCTGGATCACTGGCGACCTCGACAAGGGGTTCAAAGAGTACGAGGCCAGCGCGAAGAAGGCTGCGCAGAACGTCAAGGCCACGCAAGCCGAACTTGAAATGATGCTTTCGGCGCCTACGTCGGCATTCGGTGAAGCGCCCAAGAAGGGCCGTGCGCCTAGCCAAAAGGACAAGAACCGCGCCGCCGCCCTCGCCGATGGGAGGTTCAAGTCGTCGGGTGGCAAGGTCATCGACCTGTCCAGCATCGCCACGGTTGGACAAGAGAACTACACGCCCGGCCATCTGAACAAGTTTAGCCCTGGCGGCGACCGGACCATCGGCGGCGATCCCATGGTTGATAGCGCCGAGGAGGCGTCGAAGAAGCTTCAGGCGATCCAAGATCAGCGCGCCAAGGACCGCGTAGAGAGCGAAAAGCGCATGTGGGATGGCTTGGTCGCACTGTCGTCCAGCGGCAACAAGAAGCTCGCGGCGATCGGTAAGGCGGCGGCTATCGCACAAGCCACGATTGACGGGATCAACGCGGTTCAAAAGGCGCTGTCGGCCTTCCCGCCGCCGTTCAACATCGCGGCGGCGGCTCTGGTCGGTGGCCTAGCGGCTGCGAACGTGGCGAAGATTGCGGGCGTGAAAGGCTTCGCAACGGGCGGCTATACCGGCGACGGCCCGGTGGGGCGCCCGGCTGGCGTCGTCCATGGTCGCGAGTTCGTAGTCAACGCCGCCGCGACAAACCAGAACCGCGCCACGCTAGAGGCCATGAACGCCGGTCGGGCTATCCCCAAGAACCCGATGAACGACAACGGCGAGTCGAAGCGTCCGATTGTCTACGCGCCGCGCTACAGCATGGGGAACGGCAACCTCGTAACCGAGCGCGTCTACGCTGACTTTGACCGCCGCATCGCCCAAGACCGAATGGACATGGAGCGCCGTATTCCGGCTATCGTGGCCAAGCATACGAACGACAAGGGCCGCTAGATGGATCAGATCACCCGTAACCTTCTTGTGGTGGAAGAGGGGCAATGGCGACTTTCCGGCGCGCTGGACAGCGGCGGCACGACCGAGGACGGCGAGAACCAATATCGGCGAGCTGATGGCGGTGGCCGGTGGGTCTATGAAAGCTCCATCATCCTGACCACGGATAGCGAGGTGCGGCTTTACGAGTCCCTCTTGCTGCGGTGGAGCCTTGGCTATGACATCGCGGTTGTCTCGCGCATTGGTGGCCCGCTCATGCTGGGCTTTGTGGCCAGTGGAGAGACGATCCTAGTCCCCTTCTCGGATGGATCGACCTTCTCGGACGGAACGCTTTTCGAGGGATCGGAGGTCGGAACGGCTTTTCTGGTCGATGATGCAGCCAGCGGCGCGACGTCCTACCGGGTCCAGATCGAAGGGGCGCCTAGAACCCTTCAGGGCGGCGAGCCCTTCACCATGACAGGCGACAAGTACCGCGAACGGCTTTACGGCGTGGCCAGCGTGCTAAGCGAAGAGGCGGCCGGCGACGCCACGATTTACACCATCCTCGGGGCTCCTCCGTTGCGCGAGCCTTATGCGGCGGGAACCGAGGTCGATTTTGATAACCCTCGGGTGGTCATGCGGCCGAACCTGACCGATCCAGGCGTTTGGCCCTCCTATAAGGACGTGTTCAGGAACGCCCGTGTCCCGGTGTCTTGGACCGAAACCAAGAGGATCAGCGATGGCCTTTGACAGCGACGCCTCTTACGTCCCCGATACGACGAATTATGGAATCTTCTTCCTGATGCGGCAGGGAGCGGACCCGGCTGAATGGCTGCGGCTTTGGTCGGGAAACTATGACATCACCATTTCGGCGGGCGCGGTCGATACCACGGGGGGCGTTTATTCCGGCCTCGATTTTCCGCTGACCATTCCCGAGCTTGAGGGGTGCTTGAACGGCCAAACCTCGTCGGGCGAGTTCACCATGTCAGGGGTGAGCGAAACCGCAATCAGCCTTCTTGCCGAGGACAGCGACGAAGTCATCGGCTCGCGCATCTTCATGGGTGTGCAGGACTTCGCGCCGGGCTGGATTCCGATTGGCGAAGTGTCTTGGCCGTTCCGCGCTTACGCCGGGCGCCCTAAGAGCGCGGGCCGAGGGGGTGACAACAACATCACCTATTCGATGTCGCTTCCGTGGCAAACAGAGTTCTATGACCGCAATCAGGCGTCCCTGTCGTATTTGTCGCCGGTTTCCCAGCGCCGACGCCGCGCGAATGACGCCTTTTTTGATGAAACGGTCAAGATGGCGCAAGGCCAGGTGCTTACGTGGATGATCTTCTAGCCAAGCGGGTTTTGGGCCACGCTGCCCAAGCCGCACGCACGCCGTTCAGCTACGCGACGGGCCACGACTGCGCGCAACGGTTCATCGGGGATTGGGTGCTTGCGGAGGTAGGGCTAGACCCTGCGAAGGCATGGCGGGGGCGCTACCAGACGGGGCTGGGCTGTCAGCGCCTTCTGCGAAGCTCTGGCGGGCTTGTGGCGGTCCTTGCCGAGGCCTTGGAGGGCGTGGGCCTGGTCAGAACCGAAACTCCCGCCCTTGGTGACGTCGGGGCGGTCATGATGCAGAGTGAATACCGCATCGAGCCGGTGGGCGCTCTCATGGGGCCAGATGGTTGGCTATCCCTCACGGGGCGCGGTATCAGATCAACTCAGGCTGACCGCTTCGTCGCCGCTTGGAGTGTTCCCAGATGAGCAAGGCGGTAAAAAGCGTCGTCAAGGTTCTGTCCTTCGGTTTCACGCCGCTCCTCGTTAAGTCGTTCCTCAAGAAGCCGAAGATCCCGCCCGGTAACGCGGTGAACGAAAAGCAGCCGCGCCCGGTTCGCAAGCTCGCCTTTGGGGTTACGCGGGTGAGCGGGGCTTATGCCAAGCGCCAGAGCGTCGGGAATGTGTTCGTCCAAATCTTCGCCTATCCCGAAGGCGTGGGGCCGGTCGATCACTATGGCCGCGCATGGCTGAACGAGGACGAGGTTAAGCCGCTCGGCGCGTGGTTTCAGGAACTCGACGACGGCCGATACGAGACCGGCCGCGCCAAATATTACGAGCGCTTCGGCCTGATGGTGCAGACCGCTTATGCGGAAATCATCGGCTCAACGTGGGGCTGGACAGCGCAGCACTATGGGACCGGCGTTCCGTCAAACATGCTCATCCTTGAGCACGGCAAGAAGGAAGACGCGCAGAAGCAGTTCCCCGCCGGTCAGCAAACCGAAATGACCCGTGAGGCCTTCTACAAGGCTTACGATTGGCGCAAGGACGACACGGCGGGCGGGGTCGGCCCTCAACGTCGATACGCCCCCGGCGCCACGCTGGCCGAAATGGATGCGGCTATGGCGACGTGGGAAGTTACCACCAACCCCGTTGTTGGGCTGGTGAACGTCGAATGGCAGCTCTACGGGGCCGATTGGGATGAGTGCTTTGCGCCCGCCTTGGACATCCTCACAGCCGAAGCCAACATCTGCGACGAGATGGTTTTGCACCGCAACGGCTCGTCTCAAGTCGCAGGGACCGCCAACCCTGGAAGCGCCGTCACGCTTCTTGACGCCACCGGCTTGACGAACGGCTCCGTTCTCAACATCGGCGGAAAGAGCCTGAACGTCCTTAGTGTCGTCGGGAACGTCGTGACCTTCACGGCCCCTTTCGCAGATAAGATGCCGATCTTCGCGCCCGCTCGATGGGTGAATGCGGTTGCGGTCTACGGCAAGCGCTATGAGATCGGCATCCAGTGGGAGGCAGACACGCAGCGCAAGGAAGTGCGTGACCTTTTCATAGAGGCCATGGATGGTCATTTCAGCATTCGGGCCGATGGCGCGTACATCATCCGCGCCGGTCACTACTACGCCCCCACGATCATCTTTGGCGCCGAGGAGATCATTGATTGGGAGTTCGACCCTGGCCCGCAGATCGGCGAGGCCCCTAACGTCCTGACACTCTCGTTCAAAGACCCGGTGACGGGCTACAAGGACACCGACACCGACGAGCTGCGCAACGAAGATGACATCCTCGTCGCGGGCCGTGAGGTGGTGGATGACTTCTCGCCGGATGGGGTCTTGAACGACAGCGCCTTGAAGCGTCTGGCCAAGATCAAGATGAGTCGCGACCACTCGGGCATGGTCTCCGTTCGCACCCCGCTATCCGCACGCCGTGGCCTTGGTGAGCGGTTCATCGGCCTGCGTGTTCGCGGGTCCGTCGATCTCCACGACGCCGTTATGGAAGTGACCGAGCCGCCGCGCATCAGCCTGCAAGACACCCCGTCGATTACGTGGACCGGAAAGCTAGTTGATCCTGTTCGCTATGATTGGAACGCGGCGACCGAAGAGGGCAACGGCCCGGTCTCTGGCTACTTCGCGAGCGGCGATCCTCTTGAAGCTCCCGCCATCGACAGCATCGGGGGTATTTATGAGGATGCCTCTTCGGGCGGCTATGGCGTGCGCGCTCATATCGTCGCCACCGGACCCGACCGAACGGACCTGACGTGGTATTACCGCTGGCGCGTCGCGGGTGCGGACTTGTGGACCTCGCGCAATGCCGACGACATCGACGAAGGCCCCGGCGTTGGGCTGGATACGGGCGAGTTTCTGCCAACCGGAGTCGATATTGAGTTTCAGGTAGCCTACGAAACCGGAGGGCGAACGCTCTCTCGGTGGTCTGCCACCGAGATTTTCAACACTGCGATTGATCTTCTTCTGACCGAGAGCGGCGACGAACTAACCACTGAGGGCGGCGACGCTCTCATGTTTGAGGACTAGGAAACATGGCCAGCGTAAAAATTTCCGCCCTTTTGGCAGGAACCGCACTCGCCGGGATCGAAGCAATCCCTGCCGTTCAGGGCGGGGCTACGGTGCGCATTACGCCTGACCAGATTAAGGTTTACCTCTTGGGCGCCGCAGTCGCGCCGGGCACGAACTATTCGATCCTTGTTGGAACGGACGTTCCGACCGTCGCGGACGCCATCGCCATGGTTTCCTCATGGGTCATACCGCCATCATCCAGCGTGACGATCTCGGTTCCGGCTGGCGTGACTGCCCTGACGGTCCCCCTGACGTTCAACATGCTCTGCGGCGATCGGGTGCGCTTTGAGGGTGCGCCATGCTTCACTACCAACGTTACGGCGGCCGGGAGCGTCACGGGTTCGTCGGGCAACTACTCCGTTCCGCTGAACGTGGACGACGCAACCCATGTCGCGGTGGGCGATTGGGTCATGCTCCGCACGTCGGCGGGCGCGGGCGCTCACCAGATTTTCCAGGGCCTTTGCAAGGTGACGGCGGTTTTGGGTCTGACCGTCACGGTTCGGAACTTCGCCAAGCTCGCCGCCTGGCCCGCCACGACGCCCGCCACGACATTGACCAGCGCTGTGATGACGATCACCAAGACCACCATCACATTCAATGCCTGCGATGGCCTGCGGATCGACGGTTCGCTCGGCTACGTCGGCAAGATGGTCTTGGTCGGAACCCGGACGGATGGCACGATCGGCGTCATCGGTCAGCGCATGTCGCAGGGCATGAAGAACAAGGCCTATTGCTACGGCGATCCTGAGACATTCGGCGTCGCCAGCTTCGGCGATGGCGGGATGTACTGGCAGTATGGCGGGACCGGCGACATGCGCGGCGTCTGCGTCACTGACAACAAGGTCTATTCCATCCTCGCCCAACATGGCGGGGCTTGCATGTGCAACGCCGCTATCACGTCGGGTTGCGACGCAGACGGGTTCGCCGGAAGTCAGTCGGGCGCGATCTCTGGCGAAACCTCGATCTCCGTAGGCCACGGTCGCCACGGCTATTACACCCAAGGCAACGGCTCGATCACGATCGTCCAGGCCTTTGCGGTGGCGAACGCCCAAGACGGCGCGCACTCGGCTTGGGGCGGCGCGATGCGAGGCCAAAACTTCTCGGCGCGCTATAACCTCGGGAACGGCATCAGTGCGGACGGCGGACTATTCATCACGCCAACGTCTGTCTATTTCCGCAATGGCAACTTCGGCGCCTATGCCTACAACGGCGGCAGGATCATTTCTGACGCCTCGCAAGGGGATGCGAACGGCGGAAATCGCCTTTATATGGCAGACCTGAGTGGGTTCATCAGCGCCCTGATCAATACCGCCACCGGCCAAACTGTAGAGGCCGCGCGCCTGGGTCAAATCAACCTCACGGGCACGACAGGATCGCCCACTGAAGTCCTCAGCGCTGGGGGAAGTATCATCACGCCAGCCGGAACCTACACCGGTCCTACGTAAGCTCTTTAGTGCATCGTGACCTAAGGCTTGGTTGCATGTAGGTTGCCCGCTCAAGTCACACTCAGAGCGAGCGCCCTGCATGTCTGCGATTAACGATGCCGGAAAGGCCTGGCTGTCCGATTACAACGTGCCCGGTGTGCCATCGAGCGGGGAAAAGGACCCGCCGAAGGCCGAGGGGCGCAACCTTTTCGCGCTGATCGACACGACTATCAATTCAGTCATCAACGGCACGATTGAGGGCAACGCCACCCTCTACGCCCTTCGGTCCAGCCTCTTTGCCGACCTTGCCCATGTGGCCGGTAGCGTTGGCATCGTCTACGCAGACCCAACGCCAGCCTACAACGGCTTCTACCTCAAGAGCGGAGCATCCGGTTCGGGGGCTTGGACGCTCTATTACGTCTCCCTCGCGCCCGCATCCGATGCCGAGGCCATCGCTGGAACCATCACAACGAAGGCCGTCACCCCGGCCAGCCTGAAAGCCGCCAGGGCCATTCTTCCGCAGCTTCAGACGGTGAACGCCACAGACACCGGCACGCTTGGGGATAATGCACTATGGGCCGTGGCGGGTTCCTCCTACGTCCTGCGTGGCGTCAATGTCCGCAATGTCCCGCTCTATGTCGGCCGCGACGGGTTCACATATGCCCGCCTGGCTCCGACCAGCTTCCTCGCGTCAGAGTCCGCGACCTTCCTCCTGCCGCAGGTCGCTATTGATCTAGGAGCCCGTGGGGGCGTGTTCAGCGTCCGCAAGACCGGAACGACGTTCTACAGCTACACCTCGACCCAAGACGGCAAGTTCACCCTTCCATATCGGGCTTGGGACTCGGCGCCTGTCGCCAACAGCGGCTTGCGCGGCCAGCTTCTCGCGACAGAGGATCGCCTAGAGGTCCACATGCAGTATGGGCAGTCATGGGAAACGCACCCCATGAACACGCCCTCCGCACCGTTCACGGTCGATGGGGAGGGCTATCAGGCCTACACCTTCCAGAACGCGTTCGGCGATCCGCTGCAATATGTCGGAGTCGAAAGCCAAATCTCCCTGATCGTCGGCTTCATGGGTATTGGCCCTGGCGTTGGGCAGTCGATTGGGTCCGTCGCTACGGAAACCTTGGCCCGAGTTCGCCGGGATCTGGCCTATCAGATGCGCTCAATCCTGAACTGGTCGGCGGCCTATCCTGGCTATACGTGGGCGCAACTGCGGCCGGGCTCCGAGCCATGGGCGGCCCTGGTTGGATACATCGCCGCAACCAAGACCTATGCGGCCAAGTACGGCCTGACGCCTTGGTTCCGAGCTGTCGGAATCACCGAGGGCGCGGCGGGAAGCTCGGTGGACCCCGTCAACGCTTCGACGGCTATGGCCACGATGTGCAGCGATTTCGATGCCCTGGACGTCAACAGCGGCGGCGACGCCCTGCAATTCATCTTCGATGTGACGCCGGCCGTATCGGAAGACACCGTTCCTTACGCGCAGTCGTGGCAACAAATCGCCTTCTGCCGCGCCAACGCCAACGGGCGGACTTGGATGCACGGGCCGCGCTACCAGTTCCCTTATGTCGATAACATTCACTACACCCCCAAGGGCTATGCGAAGATCGGCGAACAGACGGCTTGGGCAAAGCATGTGGTCTTGGACCGAAAGCAGTCCTGGGCGCCGTTCTGGCTGACGTACACGGGGGCTAATCCCAACATCACCGTTAGCGGCTCGACCGTCACCATTCAGGTCAATTCGCCCATCGGCTATACGGGCGCTGTCGTGCGGGACACGACCACCATTCAGGCCGCAACGAACGATGGCCTTTCGGTTCGCGTCGGCGGCACGCCCCGCACGATTTCCAGCATCACCCTCAACACGACATCGATTGTCATCACCCTGTCGGCGGCCATCGCGTCGTCAACGGCGGTCGAAGTGTCCTATTGCGCTTATGGCGCTGGCGCGGTGTCTGGAACTCACTCGGGCGTCTGGGGTAATCTGAAGAAGGTTGGCCCCGCCTCGCGCTTCTTCTCAGGCGAAACCATCGACGCTTGGCTTGTCCCCTTCAAGGAAACGGTAACGGCAGCATGACCACGACCATTGACCTTGGCGTTCAACTGACCGCCGCCTCGGACCTTCCCGTGCTCGGGGACTTCCGAACCTACTTCCAATCCATCTCTGATGTCGTCGCAATCTGGCGGTTTGATCGCTCCGACCTCTTGACCTTGGCCAGCGGGAAAATCTCACAGGCCAATGATTGGCTTGGTGGGGCCGCGATCCTCCCTCAGGCTACCGACGCAAAGCGGGGAACGCTCGTCTACGACGCGACGCTCGGCCGCAACGTCATGTCGCTAAGCCGAGCGGCCGGGGCCAACTACACGCAGTCGGGTGGCTCGGCGATGGACAACGCCAACCCCTGGACCATGATCGTTGTCCACAAGCCCGCGACCTACGACTTTGGGACCGTTGCCCAGATCGGCGCGACATCAGCCCTGATCACCACGACAAGCGGCGGAAACTCCGTTCTGTCGGTGGGTACTGGCGGAACCGCCATCGCGGACCAGCCCCAGAGCGTCACGGGATGGAACCGGCATGTGGCCTCGCACCCCGGCGGCAATTCCATCCGCCAGCAAATCGGAGGCCGCTCTATCCTCACCAACACCGGGGGTGCGGTCCCGACCGGAACGGGTTTGGTGATCGGAAACAACACCCCCGCCGCTGCTTATGGCGGGTCCATTGACCTGATCATGGCCATCAAGTCCCAGGACATTCTGGCCGATCCGACCTCTGACTTTTACCTCAACGTCAAAGCGTTTCTCGACACGCGCGGAGTCTGACCATGAAGCCTTCACCAAACGCGCTCTGGCTCTGGACCTCGCCCAAGGGCGGCTCCCATCACGAACAGGTGGACAGCCAAGCCCCCGCCGATGCTCCCGAAAAGGAGCGCTATCGTTACCGCCTTCGCGACCAAGAGGGCGACAATCACGGCCCATGGAAATCAGGCCGCGCTCCGAAGTCCAAAGCCAAGAAAGGCGAATGAGATGAGCTATCCGCTCCCCGCAAACCCCGAAAATGTCGGCATCATGATCGCGACCGGCCTCGTTGGCGATCCGCCTCCGTTGGCCACTTTCTCCGCGCCCTTACGCTTCACCGCTGGCGCTGCGGCTGATACCGCAATCGCCACGCTCTCCAATCCGATTTCGGGCGAGACTTTGGCGTTGGCGCCCGCAGATGGCCGAGTCCGATGGGATGGAAACGTTCTTGAGGTCGGAGGCACGGCAACGCCTACGGCGACGACTCTCTACTACACCGTGACCCGCACCAAGAATGGCGTTTCGTTCTCCCAGACGATCACCATCAGCGCCGTCTAAAGGACAATCGACATGAGCTTTCCGCTTCCGATCACGCCCGAGAATGTGGGGATCATGGTCGCCCTCGACCTTATACAGGGTGGGGGGGCGCCTGCCAACGCGCTCACCCTGCGCGACGGCTCAACCATCATCCTTCGCGATAATTCGCCACTTCTAGGGAGGGCCGCATAATGGGCGCGCTTCAGAGCCTCGATCCAGCGTCGCTAGACGCCCAGGACCTTCGCCGCGCCGCCGGTCTTCGCGGTCGCATCGCCGTTGGCGTATTTGGCCAATCGACTGAGCGCGGCCAGGTCGAACCGACCGAGGCGATCAGTTCCGTACTCTCGCGCACGGCCTTCCCGCAGGCCTACGGGTCGCTCAGAAACCCGGCCGTGCGCTGGCCGCTGTTCCCCGCCTTGTCGAAGGTGGGCGGCAGCTGGTTCAAGGTCTACGACGACCTCTGGGACGCCGGCTGGGAAGCCCAGATCGTAAACAGCGGCATCGGTTCGCTCTCGATGATCCGTGACGCCGCCGGCCTAACCCAAACCCGCGCCAACAGCACCGGCTATCGCCAGAAGCGCGCGCCGGTGAGCCTTGGCGATAATGGCTACGCCGGCGACTACATGGTCGTGCAGGGCCGGGTTTTCATCTGCACCAAGGGCCTGTTGGCCTATGCCACCAGTGGCAATGGCTTTAACGACACAACGGGCTCGCTCGACCTCGACTACATCAAAATCGTCGGGTCCAACGCGACCGCAGCGAGCGAACCCGCCGGCCTGGCGACCGCTGCCGTGGGGGACGTGATTGTCGATGGCACGGTCGAGTGGACCTGCCTGTCGGTAACCACCAGCTACAGTGGCCTGACCTACGCCGCCGGGAGCGTCCTGACCGAGTCTCGCCCCGGTTTCGATCCGTTCGGCCTGCTGCACAGGATGGTCTCTGAACTTGGACGCATCCCCGGCGTCAAGCACCGGATTGTCTATGTGGCGAACGGGCAGTCGGACACGGGCAATGCGACCCTGACCTATCAACAGGCCCTGGAGCAGGTCGGTAACTTCTTCCTTCTTCGCGGCCTCAAGGTCGCGCTCGGCCTGACGCAATACACGCCCACCTCCAACACGACCGCCTATGGCAACCTGAGCACCCGCGTGGCCGGCGCGCTGACCTCGATGCGCGCCAGCGGCAACGTGGATGTCTACTATCCGGCGGCGAATATCATCACCGGGGCTGACCTTTACCAGCTGCTCGGCTCGACGGGGAACATGGCGGCTGGCGGTGCTTACTTCGCGAAGGACAGCGGCCAAGACAACATTCACCCGAACGCACCGGGCTCCATCGCAATCGGCGGCTATCTCTCGGCGGCGCTGTTGGCTCACCTGGGAAACAACGGCTGGGCCTAACCCCATCGCCCCTGCATCATCTGCGGGGGTATCTTGCACTCAATGGCGCGGCGCGTGATACGTTAGCCGCGCCATTCCGGCGCAGGGAATGAACTATGACGCAACGCACACCCGATGAAGTGGCCGACGCCTTTCGTGAAGCCTTCGCCGACGCCCACGCACTGGTGGACGCCTCGAATCATCCGAAGAAGGCTCGGCTGCAACTGCTGATCGGCGGCGCTCATGCCCTGATCGAACGCGCCGGAAAGATCGTCAATAACGACGAAGGCTCGGGCGAGATCGCCGCCCGCGCTGGCGACGACAAGGACTGATCCGACGTGGGGCCGTGGGGAATATTCTTCGGCCTGATGAGCGCGGCGGTCTTCGGGATCGCCGCGCTTTTCTCTACGCGCCAAAATCGCAACGTCGCGGCCTTCATGGTGATCATGTGGGGCGCAACGAAGGTTTGGGACTACCGAACCGGAACGGACGCACAAATCTACCTCGACACGCTGCTAGCGCTCTTGTGCGGCTTGCTAAGCGTTTACGTCATGGCCAAAGAGCGGCGCTCTAAGTGGCCGCTGGGCGTTCTCTTCGTCATGGTCACTTGGTGTTTGATGAACGCGGCGTACTCCGAGCCTGGCCGCGATTATGGGCCACAGGTGAGGACGGCGTATCAAATCGCCTCTAACGTGCTATTCGGGGTTGCGTTAATCGTTGCGGCTATACCGGGAGCACGTCATGGGACCTTGGTTGTTCGCCGCCTTCTCGGTGCTCATCCTAAGCCTCGCCCTCGTCCTACTTTGGGTGCTGGATGGGGTAGGGAAGCGCCCGCCGCGGTCTCAAAGCGTGGAATCCCTGGACGATGACTGATCCCGAGCACGAAATTTGGCTTCGGCGGCTTTATATCGTTCTGGCCGCGACAGCCGGAAGCGTGACGGGCGCGTTAGTGGACAAGCGGCTGTCCCTGCGTGACAAGATGTCGGCCTTCTTCGTAGGCGTCTCGGCGTCGATCTTCCTGGGTCCGTTGCTTTTGTCGAGGTTCTTTCCATCCGCGTCTATCGCGTCACCCGAGGCCGTGGGTTTCTATTACCTTTTGGCGACGGTTTCCAACTCATGCCTTCCTTTGGTCATACGAAAGGCGCGGCAGTTCATTGAAGCGTTAGGGTCGGGCGTCAAAGGAGAGGCCAAATGATTTCCGCGCTCATCAATGTGTGCCTTGGGGCCGTCGTTTTCGTGTCGCTGGTGGCCGCCTCGATCCGCTTTCAAGACCGGTTGGATTGGTTCGACCGCCTCACCCTGTGCGGCCTTGCGGGGTCCATGCTCATGACCACGCCCGCCTTGTTTATCGACCACACCCCGTTTGACGGATGGTCATTCAACCTCTCGCGCGGCTTCCTCGCCGTGATCTGCGTGCGGCGCTTCTTCATGCCGATCATCTGGGAAGCCATCGGCGACCGGCGCCAGCGTGATCAGGTTTCCCAGAGCGCGGCACGGCTGCACGACCGCAATGACATGCGGCTCTAGATTTGACCTAGCCGCCCGCTCGGTAGATTGTCGCCCTGAACGCAGGGGCGAGACATGACACCTACCGACATTCGCGCGACCATCGCCTTACTCGCGCCCTATGCCACCATTGTAGCCGCTATGGCCTTCGCTAAATCGGGGGTCGATGCCACCATCATCTCGCTTGTCGCGGGCGGCTGTCTTGCGGCCATTGATCCGCGCCGGGGGCAATCGGCCGGGGCCTCGACAACGACGGTCCAGACTGAAGATCCGGCCTCGACAACGACCATCAAAACGGAGCCGCAGAAATGACCCCTGACATCAAGAAGGTTCAGCGCCTAATCGGCACGCCTCAAGACGGTGTGTGGGGGCCTGCCTCGGAGCGCGCCTTAGACGCCGCCCTGGCCGCTCAAGATGGCTTTGACGGATCGTCCGCCATCCCAGCCGACTACTTCGTGAAGCTGGCGAAGATCGAAAGCGGGACGCGCCCATACGTCAAAGCCTCGACGTCCAGCGCTTCGGGCCTTTACCAGTTCATCCGCGCCACATGGCTTGGTGAGGGTGGGTCTTGGGGCCAGGATATGACGCAAGCCTTTGGTGGATTGCGACCGTCCACAGACGAACAAACCGCCCGCGCCCGCACCTTCACTCAGAAGAACGCCGACGCGCTCGCAAGGGCTGGGGTAAAGGTCACGGACGCCAGCCTATATGCCGCCCACTTCCTCGGCGTCGGAACCGCTATTCGCGTTCTGGGTCAGCCGTCCAACACTCCCATTGAACAGGTGACGTCACCCGACCAGCGCGCGGCCAACCCCTCCATTATCGGCCCTGGAAAAACGGTCGGCGACTTCACCGCCTGGCTTGCACGGAAGGTGGCGTGATGATCGCCGCCGCCCTCGCCTTCTTCAAGTCGCCCCTCGGCCGCTGGACGGTCGGGATCGTCGGTTTGATCATCATCGCAACCCTGATCTACCAAGGCGGGGTTTCGGCCGGTGTAGATCGGCAGAAGGCGGACGAGGCTAAACGTGTCGCCGCCGCCATGAAGACCGTCCGCAAGGTGGAGAAGGGCGCCGAAGTCATCACCGCCAAGGCCGATGCGAAGACCGCCGAACGCATCGTGGAAATCCGCACCGTCACTAAAACCCTAGTCGAAAGGATTCCGGTCTATGTGCCCGCAGAAATCGATAGCCGCCTTGATCTGCCTCGCGGTCTTATCCGGCTGCACGACCAAGCCGCTTCTGGCCTGCCCGAAGTTTCCCCGCCCCCCGGCTTCCTTCCAGACGCCCCTTCCGGCGTTGCAGCTAGTACCTTTGGCGAAACCATCGTCCGCAACTACGGGGCCGCCTACGAATGGCGAGAAGCCGCGTTAGCCTGCCGCTCTTGGGTGAGTGAGCAGGCCGCTAACTTCGATGCCAACATCAGGACGCCGCAACCCGCGCCCTGACCGCTCCCAACAGGTGAGCGCACAAAGCAAAGGCCCCGGCGCGTGAAGCGTTCGGGGCCTTTCTCTCAGCGGTATGTGGGGTCTATGCGCTATTCCTTAGGCACCTCCTCCGTAAGCCTGTCGATCAATGCCGCTACCTCGTCGGCGTCGGGGCCGCTCGCGGTGATCTGCGAGGAAAAGCCACTGGCCGTGGTGGACTTGGATGCGAAATAGGGCTCCTCGGTTTCTGCATCATCATCGTCATTGTTGCCGAAAATCAGCCAGAGAAGCGCGACAAAGAACATGAGGTTCAGGGCTGCTTGAAAGTCGAACTCAAAGTGCATGTCAGTTTTTTCCAGGCCGGATAGCGCCGGCCGTCGCATCAAAGAAAGCCCATCCGCTTCAACCTGCCGCGCATCCGCTTTACGGCGGGCGGGCTCAGTTTGAGGTTTCGGGCCATGACCGTGTCTGACAGGCCAAGCCCCACGCCCGCGATAACCTGCTGCTGGTACCCTGACAGTTGGCGCTCGTCTATGTGAGCCTCGGGGGCTTTGATGGCCTTCACGGGAGCTTCTGCGGCTTCCTTGACGGCCTTTCGCACGTCGGACATGGAAACCAGCTTCATTTGCCCGCTGCGGACGTACCGCGCCACTTCCTCCCCGGCAGCGCGGCCCCAAGCCTTCCATTCGGCTTCCGAATAGGTCGCGCTCATCTCCGCTTCACCGGGGGCCGCTCAGGCTCCGCGTCCTCATCAGCGGGCTTAACGGGACCGTGAAGGGCTTTGGCGGTCTCAACAGACAGCCCGAGCTGAGCGGCTACGTGAGACCAGCGCGTTACCCCGTTGATTGTGCATCGGCGCACGACTTCCATTCCGTAGTTCACGCGAAGAAACTCCGAATGGTCAGGACGATCCACGTCCACAGACCGCAGTTGATGAGCACGGCGAGAAAGAGCCGCCGACGAACTTCGGTGCGTCCTGGGACGCGGCCCGGTCGAAACATGTCTTGCCTCCCTAAGTGCGCCGTCTAGTCGCGGCTCTGTAGAAGTTCTATCGCCTGAGAAATCTCGTCCATCTCTGCGTGCAGCGTGGCAGTGTCGCGAAACATGTCGATGCGGTGGCCATTCTTAACAGCTGCGATCTCTTCGCGATTGTCGCTAAGAATGGTTTGAAGCGCCCGAAGTTCGCGCCGTAGGCAGGCTATGGCGGCGTCCATCGGGCGCTCTCCTAAAACGCTTCCGGCGCTAGGCGGCGGTCAATCTCGCGCCTAGCGTTCCACTTCAGATCCTCTTCCATTGATGGCTGAGCCAACATCCAGTTAAGGAATCCACCCTCTACCTCGGCCCATGGCTTGCCCCTGAACTTGCCGATTGGACAAGTCGGCAAAAGGCGTGGCTCCTTGGTCCAGGCGATCATTTCCTTGCCGGTGGCTCCGGTTTCGAACAGGGCCTTGAGAATGTGGGCTGTGACATAAGCATCAGGCCCGGCGCGGTGCGGAGGCATGGCCAGATCATGGCGAAGTGAAAGCTTGCCCTGATCCTCTAGCCAGTAGCGCAGGACGCTATTGGAGTGGCCCTCCGCTTCAGGCCAAACCCGGTAAGCGGATTTGAGGGTGCAGATGGCGGGAAGAAACACCTCACCCAGAAAGCGCGCCTCGAAATCGAAGTTATGCGCAACCAGAGCACCGCAATGGTCCGCCCCTTCATGCAAAGCAATCTGGTCGAAGGGTGGGAGGCCCGCGACCTCATCCATGGTGATGTGATGAACCGCGCGAACGGTGGCGCTGATCGCCTTGACTCCGTAGAGCGCAGAGGATGGCTCCCCCACACTCCACGTTCCATCAGCGAGTTTTGTGAGGTCGCAGTATCCATACTCGACCACCTCCGCGCCCTCGCTTGGCTCCATTCCAGTAGTTTCGAAATCGATAACCCGAAGCGTAGTCATGGCTTAACCTTCCGCCAAACGCTTGACGATCAGGGCGACCGTCTGCGTTAGGCTTTCCTGGCTGGCGGCGGGCATACGGCCAAAGGTCAGCGAGCCCTTGAGCTTCAGGAACGCCGAGTTGACGGCCTTGGAGCCTTCCGCACCAGCGGCTTGCGTGTCGGCCCAGAGCCGGAAGAACGATGGCGAGTCGGTGTGAGAAGGCGGCGACTTCAGGCCCACGGCGACGGCGTACACGGCGCGCCGGAAAGCGGCCTTGTCGTCGTAATCCAGCTTTTTGAAGTCGTCGCCGTTGTAGATGCCGGGCAGCTTTTGCTGGATGGTCCCGAACTCCGTAGCCGTGCGCAGATCGGCCAAGATGGCGGCTTGCCACTCGGGGAGGTCTTCTTCGACCTCTTCGGCCAGCGGCTCGGGGTGGGCTTCGTACTCAGGAAGCTTGGCGAACTCGTCAAAGTTCACCCGCTGGAAGGGCTCGCCGTCGATATAGGATTGGGCGCAGTCGTCGGAGCCGATCTCCTCGCCGGCCAGGGTGTATTCGACCCCGCGAGGAGCGGGGCCGGGGCATTGCTCCAGGGGATGCCATTCGCCGTCTTCATCATCGGCGAGGCCTGCCATTGCCTCGGCGACCGTTGCCGTTGAAGGCGCGGGCTTGTCGCCGGGAAACTCGTCGGCGATCTCGGCGGCAGCATCGTCCGCGTGGTCCACGACATCGCCCGGCTTCGTCGGGTGCATCGTGTAGCGCGCCAGTTGCGCCGCGCCCTTCTCACCGGCGTTCGAATGCTTCTCGCCGTCCTTGTAGGTTGGCACGCGGCCCGCGTCGCTCACGGGATCGCCAGCAAGCATATAGATCACGCCGGCCGGGGCTGGGCCGTTGATCTCGTCGCGAGCCTTGGGTGGGAAGACCTTGGCGGGCTCCGGTTCCTCAATAACGGCGTCTGGGATCTCCCCCGTTTCGGGATCGTGGGGCGTTTCGGCTTCCACCTGTTGTTCGTCAGATCCGAGCGCCTCCAAGGCAGCGGCGTTGAAGCCCTCGGTGGGCTTAACGGGTTGTTGTTGGAGTCGGGTGAGAACGCTGGTGCCGAGTTCATGCTGAACGGTCGTCAGGCCCTCGACTTCCTGGCCGCTCATTTCCTCGGCTGTCGGGCCGCCGTCTTCTTCGGGGAAGGCGCAGCGCAGGGCGTTGGCCTCGGCGCACTTGGCGAGTTGAGAATAGGTCTTGGTCTTCCACATGTCGTTAGGCGCCAGCGTGTCACGCTTGGCCTTGGCGTAGTATTCCTTCCACCGGACCTTCTCGCCGACAAAGGCGCACGCCACGCCCGCGACGAAACGATAGACCGTGACTTGCGCCCACTCGGGATATGTCACATCGACGCCCCCCAGGTTTTCGGTCTTGTCGGGGCCGAAAGCGGTCTCGTCCTTGCCCGCGTAGTGGCCCGTTCGCATGGCCGTGATACGAACTTCAGCGATGGAGGGCCAGACCGAGTCCACCATCCGCGAGCGCTTCTTGTCATAGACAGGGACGACGTGAACGGGCTTCTTGAGAACGTCCAGCTTCCGCGCCTTGCAGTAGGCCAGAACGTTGATGATCGTCTCGGGCTCTTCGGCGGACGGGTAGAGAACATCAGTCAGGAACTTCCAAGTTCCACGGTCGATGCCGAACCGCTCCTCAATGAGCGGGTGATACGGAAGGCGCGGCCCCGACAGCCGCAGCTCGTTGCGTGGCTGCTGAGTAGTGGTGGCGATCTGAGTGCTTTCGGCTTGTTCGGTCATTGGCTGAGTTCCGCTTCCATAATTTTGATGCGCTCTTCGATCTTCTTGCGCTTCCAGGGGAGGATTGTGATGTGCTGGGCGTCGCGTTGCTCCCCGCCGATGCCGGGCCACACACCCGTTTTCAGGCATCGGTCGAAGGTATCCAAGGCGACGCGATTTTGACGCTGTCCTAGTTCAAGGTCTTCGCCGATCAGCGAGTGAACGCGGGCTTCGTGGGGCTCTTCGGTTTGACTGAAGACTAGCGTGAACGAGTTCATGGGCTCGCCGATCACGGCAAGAACGCCGTCTCCGACAAGGGCGCCCTGTTGGTTCATTCCGAGATCGCCGACCGCTTTGGCCAGGCCGTCGTCATCAATCGCCGCCGTGCTCTTGAAGTCGGATATATCAAGGCTGCTGGTCGGGATTACGTCGGGGCGGACCTTGAGCCAAATCCCGGTTTTCTCGTCCTGCCAGAACAAGGACGTTTCCACGAACCCGTTCAGGATGCCTTCTTTGACCATGGGGTGAGCCGAAAGCTCACGCGCCATGCCGCGAATGGAGGTCAGATCATCCGAGCTGATAATGATCTTCCCGGCGTTTTCCTCTGCCCATTTTTTGCAGTACTTGGCCCCGCCATGCCAAGGCTTGGGCTCGCCCGTCTTGTCGTCGGGATATGTCGCGGGTTGGACGACGAACTTAGCGCGGAAGTCGTGCATTTCGAGAACGGCGGCGTGGGATGCGGACCCGAAAAGCATTGCCTTGGTCGGGTCCTTGACGACCCGGTTCGGATTTCCTGCCCAGAACCGGAAGAAGTGCTTTGCGCCCTTGTTGAAGATGGTCTTTAGGGTCGTGGAAGACGCGGACGGACCCACGCAGATGTCATGCCGGTGATAGTCCTCCAACGGCATTCCGACGATCCAGCAAGGCCGATCAATCGGTTTCCCGTCCCACTTTTCGGGCTTGAGTAGCATTTCAGTTCCTTGGCTGTGTTCGCTGGCGAGGGCGAAGCGGAGACCGTGAGGCCTCCGCATAACGAGACTGTAGACCTGTGGTGTAGGGCCTACAAGCCGTCTTTCGCAGCGGGAGGGCGCCCGCCGCCGCGCGAGGACGATCCGCCCTTTGCGCCAGCAGACGCGGCGAGAGCGGCGTCGCGCGAGAACGAGCGCTTTTCCTTCGGGACAGCAGCGCCGCCACGGGCCGCAATCTCGCGGCGCAGTTCGTCACTCATTGCTGCGAACCCCCTACGGGCCTTGGGCTTGGTTTCATCGGTCATGGGTGTTCCTCGTTTGCTCGCGTAACGGCACGCGGTGCTGGCTGTCAGCGGACCAACAGCCAGGGCGGCGGGTCGTTAGATGAACTGATGCCAAGCAGCGCCGAAGCTCCAGAACAGCAGGTTAGTTAAAACCCCACCGATCATCACGGAGCCCATGTAAGCGAGGATGCTTTGATCCTCGTCGCGTTCGGTCGATGTCTTGAGGCGGCGAACGCAGTAGCTCGTCACGTACATCACGCCAACGGCCTGCAAATAGGTCAGGGCCGGAACATGGAAGATCGGAACCACGAACCATCGCCAGAGGTCGGAGAAGACAAGGCCGCTAAGAAGGGTTGTGGGAATGCCCACAATCATCAGGGCGATAAAGGCCAGAAACTTGGTCATCAGAAGGCTTCCTCAATCTCAGCTTCGGCCGCGTCGTCGGCCTTGGGTTTGCGTCGGCGCTCGCTCATGGCCTCGCGGTTGGCGATCTTGGCGGCGGCTTTGGCGAGTTCTTCGTCCCAATGGGTCTGAGCCCTAGCGCGGGCCTCGTCCTCGGTCGGGGCGCGAAAGACGACAGGAAGCCAGCCGTCCTTACCGAGGTGGATATAGGCGACGGCTTGGGCGTTTGCGGGCGCCTCTCGCTCATCGGCAACATAGCTTACGATTCGCATGTCAGGCGCTCTCTCGATTGCTCTTCGGCCTGGACGCGAACAAGATCGCTATGCCGAGGGCCGCAACGCGGGCAACCGAAGATGCCTCGCAGGTTCTTACGGATGCGGTAGCGACCGCACTTCACACAGCTTGCCATGTGGGAAAATCCTTAGGGGATTAGAGGGAGGGAGCATTCGCCCTTGCAGATCCACTGCCCCCTCCCTTTCACCCGCTTCGCAGAGTTTACTCTGTGAAGGTTCGGCGACGAATGTCGCCGAACGAACAACCGCTCCTCTGGATCGAGGGCAAGAGGTCACGGTTGAAACTGAATGACCCTTAGGCCTCGGGGGGCGATGGCAGCGCGGACGGCGCGCCGAACTCCTTAAGGCGTTGAAGGTCAGGATTGTCTGCGACGAGCTTTGCGGCAAGCTCTTCTTTCTTGCGACGCGTCTCGGCCGACTTAATCGCAGCGATGGCGTTGTTCTCGGCGGCGATGATGGCCTCATACGGCGCCACATCCACCGGGCCGACGATCCAGCCCACTTGAACCGGCGAGTCCAGATCGATTTCAACATCAACCTCCTCGACGCGAACCACGGTCATGTCATGCCGCGTTCCGGTGGGGATGACCACGTACTGGCCGACCTTGATAGCCGGGTCCATGGTCTTGAAGTGGGTGAACGGGCGCTTGCCCTTACCCTCGGCGTCCACTTCGTAACTGATGGCCACGGCGCGCACGTCGCTGCGAACGAGAAAGAGGGCGGTGGAATAGTTCATGGTCCTTGGTCCTTGACGGTGGGTTGAAAGGGAAGCTTTACGCCGGAATGTTCAACAGCACGGCGGCGAACATGGCGAGGCCGAGGAGGGCGAGATAGCGCGGCATATCAACGACCCCAGATGAGGAAACCCGCCGCTGCAAGTAGAGCGATGGAGAACAATATCGGGACCACTTTGAAAGAAAGTGCGCTGATGCCGTTGTTGGTGTCCAAAATGCTGGCCATGATTAATTGCCAAGCGGCAACGGCTGCGAGGAGAATAGCGATTTGAAGATCGGTCATGAGGTCTCCGTTTGGCTGGCTCACCCGGCGAGGCAAGCAACACTGTAATGCGCTGGGTCCGCGCTACGGTCAAGCGGAAATCGTCAGCGTAGTTGCGGCGATTTGGTTTTCGGTGGAAAGTGGGGCCGCGCTCAATCGCCGAGCGTTTCGCCAACGACATTCCGTCACACATCGAAAATCGGAGAGAACATGGCCCGAGAGCCGCAATCCGCGAAGGCCGCGAAGGCGCGCGCACAAGCCCTTTCGCGCGGGGGTACTGGTGGGGATGGTCGCGCCCTGACCGTCGTGGACAACATGACGCCGGAAGAAAAGCGCAAGGCGGCCGAGGCTGCGGAAGAGGCGCAACTTCTGTCGTTCCTGTCGCGCATCCGTGCAAAGCAAAAGATCGCCGACGAGATCAAGGCCAAGTACGACGAGGCCAAGACCGAAGTTCGGACGGTCTTCAATCTGGCCGACAGCGCCGGGTTTAAACGCGAGGAGCTGAACGAGATCTTGACTGACAGCAAGGTCACGGGCCAACGCAAGAACCTCGCTGAGAAGGAAGCCCGCCGCGTCCGCTTCCGCAAGTACGTCGGCCTTCCGGTCGGGCTCAGCGACGAACAGCAGGAACTCGATGGCCGCCTTGCGGACACCGCTAAGGACGAACTGGATCATGAGGCGGACGGCTATCGCGCGGGCGTCGCTGGCGATGAGCCTAAGCCGCCCAAGGAGTGCCCCTCGAACTTCCACAGCGCTTGGATGAAGGGCTATCACAACGGCCAGGCGCGCAATGCGTGGGCGCTGTCGGAGGCCAAGGGCAAGTCCCCGATGCCCAAGCCCGCCGCCGTCCCCAAGGCCGAGCCCGCCAAGGCTGAGTTCACCGAGGCGACGCCTGACGAACTGGCGCAACAAGCGGGCCGCAAGCCCGATGAAGCGCCGGCCGAAGCCGTCTAGTGGAAAAGATCGCCTTCTTTGACCTTGCGCCAGGGCGGGCGGGTTGGTGTGTCGGTGTGGGTGATTCCACGCCGACCACTGGCGTCATTGAGTTTGACGACCACGGCGACGACCTTGGAGGCTTGGGCCTTCAGTTCCTAGAACACCTGAACCTCTTGCACGCTCGCTTCGGGTTCACGGTCGCGGGCAACGAAAAGCCCCTCCTACTCGTCAACGTCAGGGGCAAGAACGGCAATCGACGCACCGACACCCTAGACGACTTGCGCCGCATCTACGGCCTCGGGTTCACGCTGGCCACATGGTGCGCGCAGCGGCAAATCCCGTTCTGGGAGGAAACCGTCCAGGCGGTGAAGAAGGAATCAACCCGCAACCACACCGCCGAAAAGAAAGAAGTAGCGGACCAAATCGAAAAGATCGGGATCGATATTGGCCGTGGCCCTGGACGTCTTGACCGAGCTGACGCCGCTTCCGGCTGGCTCATCGGCGTTCGCACATGGAACCCGCATCTATCGGCCGCATGGGACCGCAAGCTATTCTCGGCGGTCGGGGCTTTACGTTCCTAGCGGCACGGTTTAAACACCACTGTAGGGCGTCGCCGCGCCTGATAGCCGAGAGGATTCAGAACATGGCCATACGAATTGGGCCGCAGCCACTCCCGCCCATGCGCGGCCCGCAACTCATCGCCGAAACGGTTCTAGGCGCCATCGTGGATGGCCACGAACTAGACGCGGTCGACGTTAAGAACATCGTGGATTTCCGCCACGAACACGGCGGCTCACGGCTTAACGAGGCCGTACTGATCCTAGCCCGAGCGCTGGCCAAATCCATGAGCGACCTTGAGGCCGAGAAGGCCGGGGCGCGCATCCTGGCCAACGAACTGAAAGCCGCCAAGCGCCGACCTCTGGCCCTTGTCCCGAGCATCCTTGACCAGATCCGCGAGGCCAAGCGCGCGGCGAACCAACGCGGCGAGGTGTTCGCGATTGAGGACATTCGGCCGATTTTGGAAAGGGCGCTGTCGTGAGCGTTCAGCTCGACCTATTCGACAGGCCGCTACCGAAGTGCGGCGATTGTCGCAACCTCGGGCCGGCGATTGAAAGCGGCGTTCGATATTGCCTGGGGTGCTTAACCTGGCGGTGGGCGGATGATCGGATCGATTGCCGGTCCTACAAGCCATGACCCCACCCATTGGCCAGTTCGGCCTGGTACTGGCTGACCCTCCATGGCGCTTCATCACGCGCGACGGGGTTTCAGCGGTCCCAACGCAGGCCGATGACCCATACCCGACCATGAGCCTGGACGAGCTGAAGGCCATGGACATGTCGTTCACGGGCGCGGCCGATTGCGTCTGCGTCATGTGGGCGACGGCGCCGTTGCTGCCCGAGGCCATCGACATGCTTGGGGCATGGGGGTTTGCCTACAAGACGGCGGGTTCGTGGGCCAAGCAATCCAGCACGGGGAGGAAGTGGGCCTTTGGGACCGGGTATATCTTCCGGTCGGCGGCCGAGTTCTACGTCGTCGGGATGCGTGGATCTCCGCGCCTCAAGTCGAAGTCGGTTCGCAACCTGATCGTCGCACCGATTCGGGAGCACTCGCGCAAGCCCGACGACATGCACGTCATGTGTGAGAAGCTTTTCGATGGCCCGTATCTGGAGCTTTTCGGACGCCAGCAGCGGCCAGGCTGGACGGTCGTGGGAAACGAGGCTCACAAGTTCGGATGAGATCGGCGGCCTGGGAGGATCGCCGCCCTCCCAGGCCTGGGCCGCAGCGTCAACGAATGGTGCCAGCCAAGGCGAGGGACTAAGCCCCCGACGAGAACACCACCGGACTGAAGCGGCCTTGACCATTGAGATAGCGGATTGCCCGGCGTCTGTCCATTGACCGGATTATGACGGAAGGCTTATGAAGGGCGGGCGGCGCTGCTACCAACAGCCGCCGCCCATAACCACCGGCTGCTAGGAGAGCCTGACGTGATCGACCGGATAAATACCGGTGCGCCCTCTTTGTTGCAAGGGCGCTCTGAATGACCCGAACCGAAGTGATATGCGACGCCACGCTGTACCTCGGCGACTGTCGCGACATCCTGCCGACGCTTGAGCGCGTCGATGCGGTTGTGACCGATCCTCCGTATGGGATTGCCGCAGCTAAAAAAGGCGCGCATTCGTCAATTCGTGACAATGATGCTTGGGCCCCCGCTGATTGGGATGATGGTCGCCCCCCAGAAAGCCTGTTTGCGACCCTGTTACGGTCCCGCGAAGTCGCGATCTGGGGTGGTAATTATTTCGCCGACCTTCTTCCGGCGTCTTCCGCTTGGCTGGCCTGGGTCAAGCCCGAAGCTGACACGGGCTTCTCCCTCGCAGACATGGAATTGTGCTGGACGAACCTGGGATTTGCGGCGCGCACGAAGCGACTACCGCGCCGAGACGGTAACGAACACCCCACGCAGAAGCCCGTTTCGGTGATGGCTTGGACGCTGAGTTTTGTAAAATCGGCCACCGTGCTTGACCCGTTCATGGGCTCAGGAACCACCGGCGTTGCGTGCGTCAATCTGGGCCGCGCATTCATCGGCATTGAGCGCGACCCGACATACTTCGACATCGCCTGTCGTCGCATCGAGGAAGCCTACAAGCAGCCACGCCTGTTCGCCGAGCCCGTGTCCAAACCCGTTCAAACGTCATTCCTGGACGAGTTCAGATGAGCCTCGCCGCTATCGTTGAAGCCCTGTTCGAGGCTGGAGCTACGCGCGAAATGATCGTGGCGGCGGTGCGCGCCCATGAGGTGAACGGCGTTCAATCTTCCCCGAAATCGTCCGCTGCTGAGCGGCAAAAGCGTTATCGCGAGCGTAACAAAGCGTCACGCGAGCGTAACGAAACCGTAACGCCGGAAAATGACCAAGGCGTAACGGAAAACGTCACAACCGTAACGAAAAGCGTAACGGAACGTAACGCCCCTCGCGCACGCGTAAGAGATATAACTTCTAACTCAGAACTAACTGGAGAAGATAATCCCTCACTACGTTCGGATAACAGTTGCGGCGGTGACATGTTCGGTGACGGACCTGGGACGGCGTTAGCGGTCATCCCGTTGCGCCCTGTCGCCAAGCAAACCGACGCGGTGATTGCGTTCGATGGCTACAACGCCGTGGCGGCTGAGCTGGGGCTTCCTGTGGCCAGATCCTTGACCGAACCGAGGCGGAAGGCGCTGAAGCGAAGGCTTGCCGAAGTGGGTCTAGACGGCTGGACGGAGGCTCTTAACCGGCTGCGAACAAGCCCGTTCTGCCAAGGCAAAACCGGAAACGATTTCATCGCAACGCTGGATTTCATGCTGCAACCCAAGTCCTTCACCAAATTGGTCGAAGGCGCTTACGAACGGAGACCCAATGGGAACGGAACTTACCAAGACGACGGAAGCGGACCAACGCGGATGGCTGGTGGCGCGTACCCCAGATCAGGTGGACGCGGCCCTGTTGACATCGGTGGCATCATCATTCGGCGCCGTGCTGAGCGTGGTGAGTGAGAACCGCTTTCCCGAGGATGGCCCGGCATACCGCGTGGCTGTCACATGCGGGGTTCAGGTCGCATCGGTCGAACAGGCCATGGCGGCGGCTGAGCGCTTCCAAGGTGCGATGTTGCCCGCTACGCAAAGCCAAGTGGAAGATTGGTTCTACGCCTTGCGCTTGGCGACTGCTGGCGCAGCAAAGGCCGAAACTGACGAAGAGGCGCGACTAGCTCTGTACGTCAACGCTATGGCTCGATACCCCGCTGATGTTGCAAAGGCGGCGCTCGGGGCGTTCATGACGCGCACCAAGGGCTGCACGGCGTGGTTTCCGACCTTGGCCGAACTTGTCGCCGAAGCCGATAAGCTGGTCGCACCGCGTCAGGTCATCATCGCTGGATTGCTGGCCTGGAAGCCGAAGACGCCGGATCAGGAGCGCCAAGAAGACGCCCGAGAACTGTTATTCCAAGCTGTCGAAAAGGAGCGCGAGGCCTTCCAGTTCAAGCGCTCGGACGCGCCCAAATACGCAGCCATGATGGGCGAGGCCAAGGCGCTGAGAGCCAAGGCTGCCGACATGCGCCGTGGTGGACCCGCGCCCGAAACCCCCGAAGCCTTTTGATTGCCAACCGCCCCGGATAGCACTACTGTAGCCAAACCGGGTTCGCCGACCCTAGCCGAGAGGAAATCGAAGATGACCAATGATGCTTGCAAGGTTGAGGCTTTCAAGGCCTCGGCCGTCTCTGTGAAGCGGGTGGCGTGATGAGTGTCTGGACGCAAGCCGAGGCCATCGAACTGGCCATCGCCATCGAGGCCGTTTGCCCGGCCTATGGATGCCATGTCGCCCTGACTGGCGGCCTCCTCTACAAGCCTGGCCTGCGGAAAGACGCCGATCTCCTGTTCTATCGCATCCGCGATTGGGATGAGATCGACGTGAAGGGCCTCTTCGGCGCTTTGGCGAGCCTTGGCATCGTGCAGGGCACGGACCATGGCTGGTGCAAGAAGGCGACCTTCCACGGCAAGCCGATCGACTTCTTCTTCCCTGACGACGACGGCTCTTATCCCGACCATCTGTCGGAAATCGATCTGTTGGACATGGATGCGGTCGAGGCCTTCCACGACCTGAAGGCGGAAGCCCGCAAGGATCGCGCCGACATCGCGTCGCTCCAGTCGGAGGCGCAGTCGTGACCTCCCCCACCGTAGACACCAAAGCGCCAAAGGTTCTGGCTGAGCGTGAAGAGCTTGCGCGGATTATCGATCCGAAGGCTTGGCGCGTCCGGCAGGAGCGTCTCGACCGCGCGGCCCACTGGCTGGAAAACCCCGACAAGTTCCGTCAGGCGGAAGCCGACATGTTCCATCGCGGAAACCTTTCGGACGCGGATCTCGCCGTTAAAGAAAGCCGCGCCAAGGCCGATGAATGGCTCTCCCGCACTGACGCCCGCAACACCGAGCTAGTCGCCCAGCGCGATGGGCTGGTGAATGCGGCTATCGAGGCGTTCGCCGCCGATGTTGTCGCGGAAGCCGTGCGGTACGCCCGCTGCTACCAGCCCGGAACGGACGGCTTCAACACCTTCCATCTGCTGGCCGACCGGATCGCGGCCCTTGCCAAAGACCGCATCATCCACCCATTCCGAGCGGCTGGCGGTGAGGCATGACGGCCAAGTGGTTTCGAAGGTTTGGCCAATGCAACACGCTGGGGTGCTCAAAGCCCGGCGCTGGCGAGTTGATGGACGAGCGCAACGGCGTGCTTGGGACATTCTGCGAGCGATGCGCCAAGATACGCATTCAGCGTGAGAGCCGAGCACAATGACCGAACTCCCCCTGATCGGTGGCCAGATCAACGCCAAGCACCCCCGCGACCTGTGTAGCGCGGCTCTTTGGCGATACCTGACCGAGTCGCCTGCTGCATCCGGCGCCGCAAACTCTGTGGCTTGGAACCCAAAGCTTCGGGAAGAGGTCAGGGACGTGCGCGAGCGGTTCCAGGCCATGACCGGCCCGATTGGTGCGGAGAGGCTGCTAGAGCGGCTTGCTGCAATGGCTCCAGGGTACGGACTGCCCGATATGGACCCAGACACCCTAACCGGCCTGCTGCGGCCCTACGTGGCCGAGTTGATGCACCTTCCCGTCGCCTGCTTTGAGGATGCCGTGGAGCGTTGGAACGCTGGCGAAGGGATGAAGAAGTCACCCGAGAGCGCGCGGTTCATCTTTCCGCGTCCAGACCAGTTGCACGCGCTGGCCAAGCCATCGCTAACCGAAATCGCAACCGCAGCCTGGCGCTTTCGTAAAGCTGTCGAGGCCATCGAGAAGTTGCCGCCTCCCAAGCGCGAGCGGCCAACGAAAGCGGATCTGATCGCGCAGGGAATCCTAGACAGCGAGGGACGGGCGATCCTGACCAAGACCGCGCCGGCCGATATTCCAGAGGCATTCTAACCAACCTATCGCCCACAAAAAAGGCCGCTGAGCAAATCGCCAGCGGCCTTTTCATGTGTGGTTATTTCTTAGGGCTCGGTCTCTTTCTTTCGAGCATCCTCACAAGCCTTCCAGTACTCCTCCGACTTGACGAGGTGCCAAGCGAAAACATCATCGCCCGGCAGGCAGTCGGTAGCGCTAGCGAAGATCTGGGCTGCGTTAATGACTGTGCGCCATGCACGCGCTGCCTTTTCGCCAAAGAACTCCTCTGGGGTTGGCTTGCTCATCGCCCTTCCCCCTGGCTATCGGGGGTAGGCGCGGCGGCGAGGGGTTCGAACCGGCCATCATAGAACTCAGGCTCTGGCCGCGCCCACATGCGGCCATCCTCGCCGCGATAAACGATCACCTCTTCTTCGTCCTCAAGGACCACATCGGAGGCGATCTGAACCACGGCGGTCCCTACAATCTCATAGGACGTCCCGCGCACCTTATGACGGTGCGTCGGCTTCCACCCATCCCCAATAGCTGGGGCCTCGGAGTTCTTTGCATGGCTTGCAAACTTCTCGGCCTTGGAGGGGGCGGGAGGGGTGTTGATCGCGTTAGCGAGGGCGAGCGACGAGGCGCGCATCGCAGCCTCCCGGCCCTGGGGCCATGATGCGTCGAAAGCGGCCCGACAACGGCGGTAGACGTCGGCAGCAGCGTAGCCGCTCCCGTCGGTCAGGTGATCGCCTTCGAAGTCACTCCAGGCGGTCTCGCGCTCATCGTCTCGCGGCTCGTCTTCCCCCTCAGGGTTCGCGGCCTTAACCGGCTTGGCCAAGCTCATGACGACGCAGCCGGGAATAGCGAACGGGCCATCGTCCAAGATGAACGAGACCAAGCGGCTGACCTCGTCGCCGCTGTAGACCTCGCCATGAGGGCTGTACTCCAACAGGCGCAGCGTGTCGCCGACGCGGAAATCTCGGTCGTTCTTGCGGATCTCGAACCGCTTGTCGCCGCGCTTCACAGCCTGAAAATACTCAGGCCAGGTCTTCAGATCGTGCGTGATCGGCTCGCGTACTTCCCGTGGGCTCGCGCCCTTCGCCTCTCCCGTTGAGGCCGGGGTGGTGGGGGTGGTCATCTACCAAACCTTCCGAGTGAGGAGCGCGCTGATTTCCTTGGCGCACTCGGTGTTGCGGTGGCGGTTGCAGATCGCTTGGACCTCGGCGAACACGTCTTCGATGGCGTGAACGCGGTTGGCGTCCTTGAGGATCGCCTTCGCCAGCATTTCCGCTGATGACGCGGACATTTCCACGCTCGCGGCCTTGGGCTGAACACCCTGGTTGTTGTCGGTCATGGCTCTAGGGCTTTCCGTGAAGGGGTGGGCGACCCATGATCAGGTCTTCAAAGACGACTCGCTGCTCCCGGAGCGCGATGATTGCGGGCGTCATCTGGACCGGCTGGGCGGTCTCGACGCGCTCAATTGCTCCACGAAGCCGGTCCCAGGCTTCTGCGATTTCAAGAATGTCTGGCGTATGTCGGGCCACGCCTCACTCCTCCGACTGAAGAAGGGCGCGGCCGGCGACCTCGTCGGGGTTGACCCAGATTGATCGAAGGGTCGCCGCTAGGGCCGTCAGGCCTTCGGGCGTGTCGATGTGATAGGAGCCGATCGCGAAGCCGTGAGCCCATTCGAGGGGTGACGGACACCCGCAATGCCCATCGACACGGACGACTTTTCCATGGGTGGCGTGTAGCCGTTCGGCGACGTCTGGCGGAATGCCCGGCCCCTTAGCGCGCCAGTAGTACCAAGCGCGTTCAAACGACCACATGGATAGACCGCCCATGCACTTCGAGGGAACTTCGCTTGTGCCATACAGACCGCCGAAGACGTGGGGTTTGATTCCTGCGGCCTCTAATTCGGCCTTGCAGATCGCCGTGACCGCTTCGATTTCTTCTGGCGACGGGTCATGTCGCGCAAGGTTTGGGAAGCTCATGGCCTATTCCTTGGTCTGAACTGGGGAGAGGAGGGCGTCGATCTGTTCCCGGATGATGTCGTCCATCACCTCCCGAGCCATCACATTCATGGCGGGCTGCAGCGAGCGCAGGATGTCGCGCATCTTTTGCAGCCCCGCCTCAAGCTCCCCAATCCGAGCCCGCGCCAACTCCAGCGCTTCGGCCTGGGCTTCCGTGGCCTTCAGGTATCCGGCCTCGAATGCCTCTATCCGCGTCCCCTTTCCGGAGCCGGGAGCGCGCTCATTCAGGTAGTCCAGCGCCAGCCGTTGAATGTCAGGTGACAGGCCCATCACGCACCCCCTTCCGGCTTTGTGGGTTGGATGGAGAGGGCGGTGTGAACCGTGGCGAGGATGGCCCGAGCACGGATGATCGACCGCTCCCACGCCCAATCGTAGAACCACTCGTAATCGAAGGCGTCAGGCGGAACCTCAAGCGTGACGAGGGGGTCCTTGTAGTGGGTGCAGATCAGGCGCGCGATCTTCTCCTCAAGGCTCAGCGTGGAGAGCGTCGCTGCGGCCTCCTGCATCTGGCCATAGTTCCCGCGATTGCCGCTCCAGGCTTGATCCGGGATCACACCGGTAGCGGGCTTCAGCAGTTCTTCCAGCCGGGCAGCGCGGGCCTCTGAAGCAGTGGCGCGGGCTACAACGGCCGATATCGCAGCGTCCCAATCGTTCCGGTATTGCCCACCGTCAGCCACCTTGAGGGCTTTCGCGAAATGAGCCTCTCGCGCTCTGAAGTTCTTGTTCTCCTCCTCCGCAGCCGTAAGGGCAGAGCGTAGAGAGGCGATGGTCGCCGTTGCGGTCTCGTCGTGCGAGAGGCTGGCGGCGAAGGTGAGACCGACGCGCTCATAGTCGGTCCGCGCGTCATCCGGCAACATGCTCCACATTCCTAGAACGAGGATGGCCTGGCGGGTCCAGACCGCGTCAGCCAGCTTCTCGCCGAGGCTCTTCCCCTCTACCGTCGCTTGGTCCTGGGCCTTCATGGTTGGTTCCTTTTTGGCTGTGTCGGGCAGCGACCCGACGTATGGACGATAGCCTCAAGCGATGCTGTAGTCTAGCGCTTTGAGAACGAGCGCTTGGGCCAGGGCTTGGGCGTGTCAGGCTTCTGAAACCCGCGTGACGGGATGGTCTTGGCCGATTGGATCTTGGCTTTTCGCTTCACGGGCTCGGGCGGCGGTATATATCCGGGAGGGCAAACGACGAGATGGCCGCTCTCGATAAGCCAACGCATTGTTGCACGGTGGGCGGCTTCCCAGAGGTTAAACCTGACTATCGGGTCTCCGGGGCCGACATCTACGAACGCATGGCATTTGGCGCACAGGAAGGCGATAGCGGCGTCGCTGGCCTTGATCCCCATGCCTTTCCCATCCCGCCCCTGATTGCTATGGGCCGATACGACGTCGCCCTCGTTAGGCTTGTGGCACGACAGGGCCATGCAGCGCGGCGCTTGGCGGGCGATGTCCAGTAGCGCGCGGCAACGAAAGGTCACGCCGCCTCCGCATCTTCGGCCCGCGCCGCGTCTTGATCCTTGATCGACTGCAGCAACATGCGCCGCATCGTCAGGGCCTTTTCCGCGACCTCTAGGGCAAGGTCTGCGGCCTGGCTGACTGCGGCCTCAGTGGCCCCTTGACGGCCAAGGCGTGAGCCTAGAGCGCGCCCGTGGTTCTCGACCTGATTGGCCAGGGCGCGGACCTCTTCAGGGACGAAGTATCGGCCGGCGCCGACTGCGAAGGGCGGAAGGGTCATCAGTTCGGCTCCGCGTAGAAGATGGATTCGCGCGGCGCGATGTTCTGAACCGCACGGTTGAAGGCCATCCCGAGCGCGGCGACCTTGTCGGCGGCATAGGTCGGGAAATAGGCGTCGCGGTCATCGCGGTTGACGAGATTGGCGAAAGCTCCGTGTTCCTCGTCGTTGCGAACGAGCCACGTCCAGTTTGGAAGTCGCTCCTCGATTTGGGCGATGACGCTTTCGAGCGTCGGCGGCGGGGTCGGGTGGATGGGGAAATCGTTCTTTTGCTGGGGCGTCATGGTCTCTTGCTCCTTGAGGTATGCGAGGGCTTCGGCTTTGCCCTTTTGGGCCTCGTCCCAGGTCGCGTAAGCTTCCCAGAGCGTGCGGTCGATCAACTCGCCTTGGCGGTGGATGATGACCCGATAGCGGTTTTCGCCAAGCTGGCGTTCTTCGATCTCGACGTGTGCCATTTCAGTGGGAATCCTTAGGGGTGATGGCGACGCAGACGAAGCGAGGCCCCTCCTGCTGGTCGGCGTGATCGGCATCGTAATCAAAGTCGTCCTCGTCCTCGATGTCATCCGTCCAGCATTCGGGGTGAGGGCAATGATCGCACCCGCAGCCCGAAAAGCCGTCATACCCGCAGCAAAGGAAGCCGCACGCGTTGCACATTTTCAGGTCTCCTAGACAGTTGAGAGGTGAGGGGGCTCATCCCCGTGGGGGTGGGGCTAGGCCAGCGCACTTCGGGCAGGGTTCGTCCCATCCGTGGGCCTGTTCGAAATTGACCGTGCCGACGCCGTGACACATCGGGCAGCGGTTTACGTAGGCGATCAGGCCCTTGAGAAACTCGTTGATCTGATGGTCCTGCGTCACCCGAAGGTCGGCATTGGCGTTGAACACGCGGCTAAGACGTTGAGCGTCTTCAGCGGTGATCGTAGGGAGCGTGATGGCCTTGCCCATCACGTGGCCTCCGACACTTCAGCCAGCAGCGTCTCGATGGCGCTTTCGGCGAGGAAGTCGGCGATGTTGGCTAGCAGCTTCTGCTTGGCCTCGGACGCCAGACCTGCCAGCAGATCGACGCGGGTCCATCCGCCAGCGCAGCGGCGCAGTCCGGCAATGCTCGTGACCTCGACGTCTTCCATGGTGTCGGGCTCGGCCGGCGTGCCGCCGCAAGCGTAGGATGGGCCGGTTTCGGGAGAGCCGGGGAAAAACGCGCCCGACAGGGTGACCTCGACCTCGAAAGAGTCGGTAGCTCGTACTTGCATCTCAGTATCTCCTATTCTGGCGGGAGGGGTTAGGTGGGGCCGTCATAACCAAGGCCATCAAACCTGGACTCGGCTAGGCAAAGCCAATGCATGCCTTCGCTGGCCATTTCCGACCACTTCATGCACTCGCGAGCGCCGCGCAGAAGCTCCTCGACCTGGGACAGGCGCGGAGATGCGGCCTCCAGTGTCGCCACCTTTGAAGCGCGCTCGGCTCTGAGCTTTTCAGTTTCGCCGCCGATACGTTCGACTTGGTCGATCTTGCTGGCGAGGGTAACGATGGCGTCTCGGGCGGCGGGACCCGCAACCTCAAGAAGCTTGGCCTCCTCGCGCATCAGCCTCGTCACCATCTCGTGGTAATGATGGTTGCGGTCGCGGAGAGCGGACCGCATCTCGCCGCGCTTCCAGCCGGTCATTGATCAGCCTTCCCCGCCTCGTAGGCCGCCATGTGGCGCGCGCCAGTCAGCGGGCTTTCGCCCATTTCGTACATGCCGTGAGCGTCGCCGAACATGGCATCCGGAACGCCGAGCTTGGCGCACTCGGCGTTGAGCATCGGCCACCAGTCGATGAACTTGGTGTTCACGTAGGTGCGCTGGGTTTCGAGCTTGCGGAGAGCGGCTGTCATGTCGGTTGCCTTCCAATCGTGTATAGAGGTTGAAGAGTTAGGCGGTGAAGCGGGCGGCTTTGGCGCGCTTGATCTGGCGCCGGATCATCTTGAGGTGCGAGAACAGCGCGGCGCGCACGGCGCGGCGGTCATCGTGGCCCCAGCATTCGAGATTGAACGCGGCGTCGCAGCGCTCGACCATCAGCGAATGATAGGCCGTGGCATAGCGATGGGCGATGAAGCCGTCAGCAGCTCGCAGGCGGGCGAGGGCGGCGTCGCGGCGAACCATGAGGCGGCTGCGCGGGTTGGCCATGACCTTAGCGGTGTGGGCTTCGATGTCGGCGAGGGTGGTCATTTTGGTTCTCTCTGGCTGTAGGGGCGGCGACCCCGTGACCCGAATAAAGCATGAGTGTAGGTGTGGACGCAAGCGATAAAACATCACTGTAGCGGATTGACACCGGGAAAGGCTGGGCGAATTATCATGGCATTGAAGTGTTAGGTTTTGGCCTGAAGTTTCCTTGAACCCCGGAGAGACCACCATGCATCCCGGCGGCTAAATCCGCCCACAAGCCGAAGCACCTTCAGTAAGCCCCCGATCATGGTCGGGGGTTTTGTTTTGTCCGTTGACAACAGTATCGCTTACCGACATTCATGGCCCGTGGATGTTCGCCGACCTCCCCCACTCCGACAGTCGGTGAATCATCGCGAGAGGCCCGCCAACCGCGCCCAATCCGACATGTTCGGTGCGACGAGCAAACGGCCCCTGGGACCTAGAGAACCCCAGGACAAGCCGTGGAAACGCGGGCCTCTCCATCAATCGGGATCGCCGTCCCAGAGGAAAGCCATGACCAGAGCCACGCGCCCCAAAATTCTCGCCTATCTAGGCACCGGCCCGAAGACTATCGAACAGGTCGCAGACCATTTTCTGATGCGTTACGGATCGACCGTAGCCATGTTGGGGCGCGCATGTGATCGAGGCATGATCCGAGTTCGCCGAGAAGGTGGCCGCAATGTGTACGAGGCCAAACCATGACCGAGACCATGCGAGAGCGGTTGATCGCGGCTTTCTTGGCTGAGACTAAGCGACAGGGCGTCTGGACATACTTTCATGAGTGGGACGACGAGGCCCCTGTAGAAATCCCATCGGCCCACAAAATGCACATTCAAAGCGAGGTTGAGGGTGGCGGCTTGGATGCATATGCACTACTCGACGCCATCCTGGCCGAGCTGCGGGAGCCTGATGCGGACACCGTCCAAGCGGTCGCGCGAGCTATCGGCCTGGAAGACAGCGGGACCGACATCGAATTGATCGACGAAGGCAGAGGCTCGCATCAAACTTATACCGCCTGCGCTAAGGCCGGGATCGCCGCCATGATTGATGCCATAAGGGTCAAGCCATGACCCACAAAGACCTTTCCCCACACGCCAAGGCCGACCCGCGCCAAGCCCGCTATGAGGTCGCCCGCCGTGCGTTCCAAGCCCTTCATGGGCGCGTTATCAAGCGCATGGACACCAACCGTTGACCCTCACCAACCGCCAAGCCGCATCCCGCGCCATATGGGCCAAGAGGAAGATGAAAACGACCCCCTTCGATCCCGCCGACTACATCGACAACGAAGAGGCCGCAGGCTTCTTCCTCGCGGAAGCACAAGCCACGGGCGATGAGCGCTTTATCGAGGACGCTAAGGCCGTCGTTGAACGCGCCCGTAAACGCTGGCTAGACGAAACCGAAAAGCCGTCGTAACGTCTCCATCGCCCCTCTAGGCGCTTTGCCACCTGTGTTCTCCCGGAGCCGTCGTCCTTAGTTGGGCGGCGGCTTTGGTCGTTTTGGTCTCCGAAAATCTCGGCAAAACATCCATGGTATATGGACTGAGTACAAGATTGATGTATTTCATACACCATGAAAGCCAGAGAACTCCGCATCGCCCTTGCCGAAATCGGCATATCCCAGGCTGAGCTAGCTCGCATCTTGGGCCGATCCGCCAACACCGTAACAGGATGGGTCAACTCCGACTCCATGCCGCCAGAGGTCCGGTTGTTTTGCCGTGTCGCCAAAGACCACGGCCTCGCCTATGCGAAGGCTGCCGTCCAATGAAACGCGCTTATGTTTACGTGATCAGCGCTGGTGAAATGCACCAGAAAATCGGCATCACAACCAACATCAACACCCGCGTCGCCACGCTTCAAACCGCGCACTATCATCAGCTCACGCTGCTGCATTTTGTTGAAAATGAGTGCGCTGCATGGATTGAGGCCAGATGCCATGAATTGTTGAAGCATCGGCGCTTGCGGGGAGAGTGGTTCTTTATGACCCGCGAGGAAGCAGTTTCGGTTGTGCAGAAAGTGACACGACAAGCCGTTCCTGGTGTGAACGACCCCGGATATACCCCAAACCTTTTCCGTGAAGGCCAAAGGATCGTTTGCATCGCGGAGCATATCAATGCCGACGATGACGAGCCTGAGGTGACTATCGGAGAGGTTTATACCGTCTCGTTCGTTCATGAAAATTGGTACTTGAGCCTGGAGGAGCTTCCGACCGACGAGGTTTGTTTTTGCCCGTCACGGTTTCGGCCATTTAACGAAGACACAAGTGAAGATTTGATGAGGCTGCTTCAAGTTCCAGCTTTGGGCTCCAATAAGATTCCCGAGGCGATTTAGGTGGACGAGTTCGGAGACGCGCCGGCCAAGACGTGGCGCAAGATCGATCCGCCAGGTTCGCGGCTCAAGCAGCCTAAGAAGGGGAAGTGACGTGCCCCTAATTTTCGATGTTCTTAGCGACACTCGCCCCCATAAGGGTGAAAGCCCTTTAACCTCGCAGGTTCGGGATATTTGGCGCGAAAAGTCCTATTCGGAAAACCTCACTAATACCCCGAAGTACGTTTTCAATATGGATGTCATTGTCACGGCGGCCGAACTCGGCAGCTCTTGCCCTGACCCTGATATAGCTGCGTTCAGCCCCGCATGGGTCGAGTGGGACGCAGACAATGATTTGACGCTGGCCGTACTTCTAGGGGATCGCGGCGAGGCCGGATTGATGTTCCTCTATAACAAAAGGGAGGGCACGCTTTACGATTTCACGTTCACCACATACCGCGACCCGATGCTTAGGGTCCGCATCAAGAACCGAGAGGCCCATAAAGGTCGAACATCCATTGCTGAGCACGCTGCTGCGGCATGGGTGCGGGTAATCAAAGCCATCGCGCTTTTGCAAAGCCCTGGTCTTCTTGATGTCAGTGAGCGCCATGGCGCCGATGAGAAGTTGCAGAAGGCCCGCATCAAAGCCGGAAAGCGCCCCCTAGTCGATTTCCGCGAGGTCGTGATTCATATCAGCCGCCAGGAACGCGAAGCCCGCGAGCGTGCGGCCGACTATGAGAAGCGAACCGGCAAGCGACTGCACCGCGTACGGTCGTTTGTCCGCATGAGGCTCGGTAAGCTTGAAAGGGTTCGCGAGCACTGGCGGGGCGACGCTTCTAACGGAGCGGTCGGGGTCCGAAACTATCGCGTGAAGCTATAGCCCTAGCGCCTAAGCCCTGTCGGTGGCATTTATGCCCGGGTATATCCAATCTGATAAACCGGTTCTGTAATTCGCCATGACGTTAAAGCCGAAGAAACCACCTGTAGCTAGAGGCCAGAATGGGGGCGTCCGAAAGGGCGCTGGCAGGCCTCGGGGCGCGGTCTCTCAAATCAAATTGGACCTGAAGCAAAAGGCCCAGCAATACGCCGACATCGCCCTGGCAACCCTGGCTGAGATCGCCAAGGACAAGAAGGCGCCGCAAGCCGCTCGCGTGTCGGCGTCAAACTCCCTTCTCGACCGTGGATACGGAAAGGCGATCCAGTTCGTTGACGCCCATGTCGAGACGGTGGGCAATGTCGGCGTATATCGTGTTGACCGATCCAAGGCCGAGGAGCTGCAAACCGCAGAACTTGGGGCCACGTTCGCGGCGGCCGACTCCGATCCTGAAGACTATGACACGTCAGAGGACGAAATCGACGAGGCGGTCTGATGATCGTTGATCCGGTCCCGGCTTACAGGTTCCTCACCGACAAGCCTCTAGGGTCATATCGGTATCGCGCGGCCTACGGCGGCCGTGGTGGGGCGAAGTCCTGGGAGTTCGTTGACGCCGTTCTCGTACATGCGCTTGAGAACCCTAAGCTCCGCGTCGCCTTTGTGCGCGAGATCCAGGCGACGCTAGAGGAGTCGTCTATTCAGCTCGTCCGGTCGCGGATCGAATATCACGGGCTCGCGGGCTACTTCCGAGAGGTGAAGAACACCTTCATTGGCCGCCATGGTCAGAAGATCATGTTCATCGGCTTGTGGAAGGGTAACAAGCCCAGCGGCATCAAGTCGCTTGAGGGCGTACACCTGACCATCGCGGAGGAAGCGCAGGAAATGCGCCAGGTCTCCCTGGATGTTCTTTTCCCGACCGTGATGCGTACCGGCAAGTCCGAGATTTGGGCGCTGTGGAACCCGAACCTTGAAACCGACCCCGTGGACAAGTTCTTTCGGGGGCCGATCAAGCCCAAGGGCGCGATAGTTCGTCGCATCAATTGGGATAAGAACCCGCATTTCCCCGTTGCTCTTCGCGAGCAGATGGAGACAGACCGCGCGAAAGACCCCGAGCGCGCGGCCCACATCTGGGACGGCAAATATACGCCCGGCGTCCAGAACTCGATTTGGAGCCGCAAGACGATTGACGCGGCTTGGCGCAAAGGGCTGCTTTACCGCTCCGCGACATTCGAGCGCATCGTCATCGGCGTTGACCCGGCTGGCGGTGGCGATGACGTCGGTATCGTCGTGGTCGGGCAGATCGGGGACAGCGCCGTTGTTCTGGAAGATGGGACGATGCCATCCAAGGAGCCGTTGGCCTGGGCGACCAAGATCAACCAGCTTGCCGAGAAGTGGGACGCTGACTGTGTCGTGGTCGAACGCAACTACGGCGGCGCCCTGGTCGAGGCCAACCTGAGAGCGGGTGGCGTTCAAGTCCGGGTGGTCGAAGGTAACGCCACGCGAGGTAAGCACGTCCGCGCCGAGCCCATCGCCTCGCTGTATGATCAGGGCCGAGTCGCCCACATCAAGCCGTTCCCCGAAATGGAGTCGGAAATGCTAATGACGACACCGGCCGGATATGAGGGTACTTTCTCGCCCAACCGCATGGATGCGCTTGTGTGGGCCATCACTGAACTGAACCTTGCCGACAGTCCGCAAGCGTTCATGCTGCTTAAGAGGACGGGATGAACGCTGCGACCGCCGCCCTAGAAACCATCGCCAACGCTCAAGTGACCGATGGCCCATGGAACAACCGCCAGGTTTCGGTTTTCCAACCGACTTGGGCCAAGCACGACCATTACAAGGACTTTGGGTGGCCGCTCCCGAACGCCCTCACGTTCAACGACACGTACACGATGTACTGCCGCAACGGGATCGGAACGGCGGTCGTTGACAAGACCGTGGCCAAGACCTGGGAGACACACCCGTTCCTGCTGCAAAAGCCGCGTGACGGGTCGGAAGGCTCCCAGATCAAGGAAACGTCCCAGGAAGCCGCGATCCGCACGCACCTGACCAACATTCGGGGCTGGCAATCGCTGATGGAGGCGGACGTTCGGGGCATGGTTGGCCGGTATGCGGGCGTCATCCTGCAATTGGCCGATGGCGGGGCCTGGGATCAGCCGGTTACGCGCGTCCCCGGTGGGATTAAGGGCCTCGTCAAACTCATCCCGGCTTGGGAAGGTCAGCTCGTTGTCTCGCAGTTCGAGACGGACGCGACGAAGCCCAACTACGGCCAGCCCGCTATGTTCCAGTTCAACGAGCAGGCGGTGGGCGAGGTCTACGCGGGCGCCGGTCGTTCCATGATGATCCACCCCGACCGCGTCGTGATCTGGTCGCGGGATGGCTCGGTCAACGATAAGAGCGCCTTGGAGTCGTGCTTCAACGCCCTGTTGACCACCGAGAAGGTCAGCGGAGCGGGTGGCGAGGGCTTCTACAAGAACGCCCGGTCAAACCCTGTCCTAGAGGCCAATGAGGGCGCAAAGCTCGATCAGATGGCCAAGGCCTACGGCATGACCATGGAGCAACTGCAAGAGGCGATGAGCGATCAGGTCGCCAGGCACAACCGAGGCTTTGATATTGGCCTCTTCTTGCAGGGCATGACGGCCAAGACCCTGGCCATCACGCTTCCGAGCCCCGAGCACTTCTACAACATCGCCCTGCAAGAGGTGAGCGCGGCCCGGCGCATCCCGCTTAAAATCCTCGTCGGCTCTCAGTCTGGCGAACGCGCATCCACCGAGGACGCGAACGAGTGGGGCCAGACCTGCAACAGTCGCCGCGCAAACGAGACGATTCCTAACATCATGAGCGTGGTCGCCCGGTGGGTTAAGTTCGGCATGATCCCCGAAGGCGATTGGTCGGTGTTCTGGACCGATCTGACCGAAGCGAAAATGTCGGAGAAAATCGACCGCGTGACCAAGATGGCCGAGGCGAACGCCAAGCTCCAAGCCTCTGGGGAATACTACTTCACCCCGGAAGAGGTGCGGGCTGTAGTGGACCTAGAGCCTTTGACCGAGAACGAACGTAAGGTAGAAGCGATGGACGACACCGACGAGGCCGACGCCACCGTTGGCGCTGGGGACCAAAGCCAATGACCATCCGCACCCGCGTAAACGTCACTACTCGCGTGAATACGAAGGCCATTCGCGACGAGATGGTGGACGGTGAGGCGTACAAGGTCATTCCCTGCGCGACCATGCCGGATGATGTCGTGATGAACGGCGTACTCTATCCCGCCGACGAAATCGCCAAGTCCTACGCCACCCTCGAAAACACGTTCGCCCCCCTCGGGCACCCCGACCGTGACGGCTCGTTCCTGAATGCCAGCGATCCCGTCGCAATCGACCGCTTCGGCGTAGGAGCCCACAACCGCAACGTACGCCGCGAGAACGGCCGGGTTTTCATGGAGAAGTACCTCCATGTGGCAACAGCGCAGAGCAGCGAGCGCGGTAAGCGTGTTCTGGATGCCATCGCTAAGGGCGGCCCCATCCACACCTCTACGGGGCTTTACGCGATCATGGAGGCCGCTAACGGCGAGGTTCCATACTCCAGAATCGCGCGTGATATTGTTTTCGACCACGACGCCATTCTGCTGGACGAGGAGGGCGCCGCCACTCCCGAGCAGGGCGTTGGAATGCTGGTGAACAGCAAGGGCGAGAAGGAACAAATCCCGGTCATCAACTCGACGTTCAGCGAGGACGCCGACCGGGAACTAGATTGGGCTATCACTTCGGTAGCTCAAGCTCTCCAGCGAAAGGACCAAGTCTCGATGCTGGAGAAATGGAAGGCCGCTATCCTGGGTCTGATCACAGGCGCCGAGCGGGAAACCCCCACCAACAGCAAGGAAGCTGATATGTCCGAGGTCAAGAAAGAAGACTTCGACAAGCTTTCCGGCGAGGTCAAGACCCTCTCGGACAGCCTGGCGAAGATCGGTGACACCGTTACCGCTGCGGTCAACGGCGCACTGAAGCCGCTGCAAGATCAACTCGACGCCGCCACCAACGCCCAAAAGGCCAAGGATGAGGCCGAGTTGACCACGCTGCGCAAGGCCATCGTCGAGGGCAACCTGATGGACGAGGCCACGGCTGGCGAACTCACCCTGAACGCCGCCCGCAAGCTCGCCCCCATGGCCAAGCCCGGCCACTCGTTCGCCCTGAATGGCGCCTTTAGCGGCGGCAAGAAGGACGACGGCGGTGGCGCCTATCAACTGCCGGCCGACGAGGAGTAACCGCCGATGGCTCGCTATAACAAAATCATCGCGGGGCCGACCTCCGAGAACACCCCGCAAATCCATGAGGCCATTTCGGCCGCTGCGATTCTGCCGGGTCGTCTTGTGACCACGTCGGCAGGCGCGTTCGCCCTGGCTGGCGCGACCACCAAGACCCCGGTTCATGTCGCCGTCGAGAATTGGGTGGCCCTGAAGGATGTCGATACCGCATACGGCATCGGCGAAACCGTCATGGCCGCCGAGATGCTCGACGAGTGCGTCTACCGGCTCCGACTGCCCACGGGCGTCAACGTCGTTGGCGGCGTCACCTATCTTTCCCCCGCCGCAAACGGCGAGGTGAAGATCGCGGCGACGGGTGAATACGTCATCGCCCGCGCCGCCGAGACGTACAACAACGCCTCGGGGGCCTCGCAGCTCATCAACGTTCGCCCCGTCAAGGGCTTCATTTCCCCGTAAGGAGGGTTCGCCTTGTACAAGCCGTATCTCGATCTGCGGACCTTCACGGCCAACTCGGTCACGGGTCCGAAGAAGAACAAAGACCACGCCCTGTGGTGGAACGAGCAAAACGCCGCTCGCGAGTGGTTCCGCCACGAAGAGGTTCGCTTCGCCGACTTCATGGCGAACGCGACCGGCGCCCGCAACGCCTCCGGTATCCTGCCGCGCGATGCATGGCTCGAAATGGACGGCATCACTCGCCGCGTCATGCGGTCGGATGAAGGTCAAGCCTACATGGCCGACCTGATGCCGCTGGCCAAGACCGTCAACATCGGCAAAATCGTTCAACTGAACCGCGTCTCATCGGACGCTGGCGCGGTTGTCCGGTCGATCTCGGGTCAACGCCCGACGCTGATGGATAAGGTCGTCTATGACTATCGCGGGACGCCCGTTCCGATCTTCTCCACCGGCTACGGCCGGGCCTGGCGGGAATGGAACGCCTTCCAGAGCGAGAACTTCGACGCCCTGTCGGACGACCAAGAGGCCCACGTCGCGAAGATCCGCCGCGACCAAGCCCTCTACGCCCTGAACGGTGACACCACCATCAACGTCCAAGGCTATACCGGCTACGGCATCAAGACCTCGCCGTACTCCAAGAACATCAACGTGGGTCCGGCCGGTTACAACATCGACCTGACGTCGAACGCCACCACGGCGACCGCTATCCTGAACTTCTTCACTCAGGGCCTCGGTACGACGTTCTTGGACGCCAACTTCCTGGTCGGCGGCTACATCCTGTACGTCTCCCCGCAAATCTGGCGCAACCTGATGCGTCCGATCAGCGACGGCGCCGGCCTGGTCCTGGGCACGATCTACGACCAACTGCTGAAGTCGGGCGAAATCGCCGCGATCAAGCGGACCTTCGAACTGACCGGCAACCAGTTCTTCGGCTTTGTGCCCAAGGCTGAGTACATCCGGCCTCTGATCGGCATGGCGGTTAACACCGTCGCCATCGCCCGTCAGAACCCGTTCGACGATTATTCCTTCCATATCTGGGGGGCCATGGGTCTCGAAATTCGGGCGGATATCAACGGCAGGAGCGGAGTGTTCTTCTCCAGTTCGTCGTAACTCGGCTTAAAGCATCAGTGGCGTATCGCGGGGAGAGTTTCGGCTCTCCCCGTTTTCATTTGAGCCAAGCCCATGCCTGCCGCTTGCGAATTACAGTGATGTGGTCGGGCTCTACGCCATAGCGCTTCGCGAGAACACCGGGTCTGTCGAGTGATGCTCGAATGTCCAAAACGTCCTGCACCGTGAGTTTGGACGCGGGGCGATCCTCTCCCCGAGAAATCGTGCCTTCTGCGCAGGCGTCGGAGATGTTCTCGGCTTGTGTCCCCCATCGGACATGTCGCGGATGAACGCAACCGACCTTGCCATTTCCGCAGGAGTGGAGCGCGAATGGTGCGTCTTGAGGCGGATCGCCGTTCACCAAGATACACATGACTCGGGAAGCGTTTCGGTTCACCCCTTCATAGACAACCGCGCCGTAACCGTTCTTGAAGGTGGCAAAAGGCCAGATCAGGCAGGGTCCATCGGTCAAGCCCGTCCTGTCTCGGAGCCAAGCCATCGGAACCCCGTTGGAGGCTCGCTTCCTCTTGATGGGCGCGGCGTTCGGCAATACAGCTTTGCCAGCCATCTTCGATCCTTCCGAGATCGTTCGTGGTTAGGGCCGGGTTGAGCACTTCCGATGCTCCCCGGCCCGCCCATTATGGCTGTATGGTGGTTATCCGCCTAGCCCTTCTCGACTTCAGCCAGAACGGCGTCAGCAATGCGCGCCAAGTAGACGTCATGGTCAGCGCAACGCTCGACGCTTTCGGCCGCGTGAATGACCCTTGTTCGCAGGGTCTTGGGCTTGGGGGTGGGGATGACATTGATGATCTCACTCGGGCCGATGTAGCGGAGAGCATCAGGGCGTTCAGGCCTACCAAGACAGGCGACCTCGCCATCTTGGTCTAGGCCCGCGCTGTGAACCTTCAGCCGAACCGTGACCTCATCCCCCGCCTTGATCGTGGAGAAGTCGAACTCAGCGGCGGGGATTTCGGTGGGCCGGGTGTCAGGCTCGCCCAGGATGGTGAAAAACTTCCCGAACGGTTTGGGCTCGATCACGATGGATGGGTTGGCCTCGCCGAGTTTTGGGGCCGCAAGGTCCGCCGCCGCGATCTCCTCGGGGGTGGCGAGGCGGGCGCAGTCCTGAGCTATGAACACGCCCTGGATGACCAGATAATACGGCGCTGTAGCCGGCTGACAAATTTGGTCGATCTTATAGGCCGCCGCTGGGGGCATTCGTCGCGTGATTCCTTCGCCGTCCAAGACGACCCAATCCCCCACCATAAATTCCCCTGCCTTGGCGTAGAGTTCGAAGCTCGCGGCGAGGCACGCAAAACCGTCATCGGTTTTGATAGTGGTGCCATTCGCGTTTGTGTCGGTAACTGTCCGAATTGTTCCCGTGTCACGGTCTCTTAGGCGATCACCGATTTCGAACTTGGTCATGATGGTTCTCCGGTTGGTGGGGCGAGAATGACGGGGCTGTTGAAGTTGAGCGGTAGCGCCCGAGCCAGGATGAATTTCGCCTCGCGATGCATCCAGTTGTTGATGGGCGCCTGACGCGTGAAGACGGCGTAATAGCCCGCCGCGCGCCCTCCCGTGATCTTGACGGCGAGGTTGTCGCGCCAAGCCTTCCACAGGGCCAAGTCCTGGGGGCTATAGCGGTCAACGGTGACGGCTGTGGTCGTGGACATGGGGCGTCTCTTGGTTGGCTGGCGGCGGCGACCGCGTTAGCGAGACTGTAGCGACGTGAGGGCCGATCTGCAACCCGCTTGTTTGTCGTTGTGCTGCGTTTAGGTATTGTCCCCCGGTAAGCGGCCCTTCGCCGCGTCACCGCTACAAGGAATTTCACCAATGCCCGGTATCAAGATCAAACTGCGCGCCATTTCCGACAGCATCCAATCGACCGGCGTTTACGGCAAGGATGGCGAGTATCCGGTCGGCCATGCCCTGACCCTGCCCGAGGGCGTTCCGCTGATCGGCAGCGGCTATGAGCGCCATGAAGTCATCAGCAAGGGCACGACCGCCGCCCATGAGACCGCGACCGGCGCCACCAGCGGCACGGATGACGTTTCGGGAACCGCCAAGGATGCGGGCCAGGTCCAAGACGCCGATCTGACCGCGACCACCGGCTATACCGTCGCCGAGTCCGAGTCGGCCGGCTGGTGGGTCATCACCGACAAGGACGGTGCCCAGGTCGGCCCGAAGCTGCGGAAGGCCGATGCTGATGCGTTCTCGGCCCTGAAGCCCGACGAGCAAGACGAGTACGCCGCCCAACACGTCGAAGCGGTCTAGGTCATGGCCTTCCCTTACCTCATCGACGCGGTTGGCGGGGCGCAGAAGTACGCCCGCGCCGCCACTGTCGGGCCGAGCGGAAGTGATGCTATCATCGTCTCGGGTGTCACCACGGCCGGGACGGTGGTTATCACGCTAAAGGGCGGGGGAACGGTCACTTGGGCGGTTGCGTTGGGGTCAACGATCCTGCCCTTTGACGCGATCGCCGCAGCCCTCGGGACGGCGGTTGGAGGGACCTTTCAGGCCGCGTATCTCACCTAGGCCGGAACATGCCCCAAGCCTTCGCTACCCCTCAAGCCGCAGCCGCCATGGACACTAGCGCCGTGGCGGCTGCTTTGTTGTCGGACACCCCGCCTATCGCGGAAGCCACTACGCCAGCGGCGGGGGCAGGACCGAAGGCCAGCCGATACGACCATCTACATCCCCGCTTGTCGTCGGCCCAAAGCGGAACGCTGGACGGCAACGGACAGGCTACGGTCATCTTCACCCGCACGTTTACCGCAAAGCCCGCTGTGACCGTTCTCGCCGTGGAAGATGACACCAACCCCGTTCCGCGCTTCAAGGTGCGGCGTTGGCTGAAGGCTGATGGATCTGCGTGGGTGTCAGGTCCTTACGGCGGATGCGTCATCTACGGGGACCGGGCGCGTGTTCTGCCCACTATCACGCAATTGAACGGCGGAATTATCGTCCTGCTGGCGTCGCTGATCACGGCTTTGAACACGATCCTCGCGCAACTCAGCGGCTATGCTCCCTATGTCCCGGCCGCCAGTGTCGAGTTCAGCCTGATCGCGTTGCAGCCCTCCTAGTTGGACCGGAGCGACATTCCGCGTTAAATGCGTCCACACCTCAAGGGATGGCGCAAATGGGCTATGGCGACGACACTCAGTTCAATGCGTGGCTCTCAGCTCGGGGCTATTCGCTCCCAGCATCGCCGCCGACCGCCGCTCAACTGCGACAGATCGGCTCCGATTACATCGACGGCACGTATGGGAACCGCTTCACGGGCTACCCGACCGGGGGTTTTGCCCAAGAGCGCGCATGGCCGCGAACGAACGGCATCACGACCAACTGTCAGCCGATCCCGGCCGACGTCATTCCCTTGGCGGTCATCAACGCCTCGTATGCGGCGGCCTATCAAGAGGCCGTGGCCCCCGGCTCTCTGAGTGTGACTACCGGCTCAGAAGGCGCCATCAAGCGCGAGAAGGTCGGCCAGCTAGAAGTCGAATACGCTGGGGCCTCGTCGTCGGCCTCCATCGTCACGACCTCGCCCATCCTGTCGTCGGTTGACGGGCTTCTCGCGCCCTACCTGCGGCCTGATCCGAACACGTTTTCGCCGCTTCTGCTGCTGGCCATCGGCGAATGAGCGCCTTCAACTACGCCCGCAGCCAAGCCCTTGCCGAAAAGCTCATCACGCGCTTTGGCCAGGTCGGCAAGCACCGACGCGGCGTAACCGATACGCCCATCAAACTGGCCGTGCTCGAATACACCGCCCGCGAGATGGACGGGACGCGGGTTCAAGTCGGAGACCGGCGTATCTACATCAGCCCCATTGGTGCGCCGTCCGACATCAAGGCCGGTGACAAGATCATCGACGCGGCTGGCGTTCCGTATGTCGTCGTTGTGGCCTCTCCGCTCTCGCCTGCGGGCATCGTGGCGTATTGGGACGTCCAGGGCCGGGGGCCTAAGTAGTTGGCCAGCCAGATCGCGCAATTCGAGGCCCTGCTAGACCACTATGCGCCCGGCGTGGCCGCCGCATTCCGGTCATCGATTGCCGACATCGCCAAGCGAGCCGACGTTAAGCGCATGGTCGCGGCCCTTAAGGATGGCGACATAACAGCAGTTATCGAGGCCATGCACATCGACGAGGCGGCCTTCACGGATTTCGAGGAAGCGTTTCGCGAGGTCTTCATCCGCGCAGGCAACGACACGGCCGACGCGATCCCCGGTTTTGAGGACGGCCAGGGCAATCCGGTTCGCATCCGCTTCTCTGGTCGCCATCCGCTGGCCGAGCGCTTCCTGTCGGATCATAGCGGCCAACTAATCACGGACATCACCGTAGACACGCGCCAAGCCGTGCGCGAGACGATGACCAAGGCCCTGGCGCTAGGCAAGAACCCCACAACCATAGTCGCCGACACCGTGGGCCGAGTGAACCGCGTTAGCGGGCGTCGTGAAGGCGGGGTGATCGGGCTTACCACGCAGCAGGCCCGAGCCGTGGACAACGCGGCCCAGAACCTCGCCAGCGGAAACCCGGCTTCCTTGCCCGACTATCTACGGCTCAAACTGCGCGACAAGCGATACGATAGGGCCATTTCCGCCGCGCTAGAGGCCGGGAAGCCCGTTCCCGAGGCCACGGCAACCCGCGCCCTCTCGTCCTACCGTAACCGCCTTCTCGCCTACCGCGCCAAGACAATCGGTAGAACCGAGGTCATGACGGCGCTGAACCAAGGCCGATACAACGCCTACGAACAGGCCATTGCAGACGGAAAGCTCAAGGTCGAAAATCTCACCAAGAAGTGGCGGGATGCCCATGACATGCGCGTCAGGCATGACCATGCCGTTTTGGGATCGCGCCCGGCTATTGGCTTCAACGAAATATTCGTCACCCCATCTGGGGCGATGATGCGGTTTCCCATGGACACAAGCCTGGGGGCTCCAGCGTCAGAAATAATTTCGTGCAGATGCGTTTTAGAGGTGAGGGTCGATACCCTGGCAGGTGTAAAGTAATCGGGGCGCTAGGTGTTTCCGCACCTTAAGCGCCCCTAACCGAAACGATCATGTGAGGATCGAATGGCTGCATCAGGTATATGCGTGGTCCCCGGCTGCGCCAAGCCCATCAAACGCAAACGAGACGGGCTGTGCAACGCGCATATGCTGCGATTGCAGAGATATGGCGATGTGCGAGCAAGCGTCGCCGCCCGCGTCTTTCTCCCGTCCGATACACCATGCGGCGTCCCAGGATGTGCCAACCTCAACGAGACCAAAGGCCTTTGTGGCATGCACTATCAGCGCCTTCGATTTAAGGGCGATGTCGGAGGCCCCGATCCGCGCAAAGCCGGAACGTGCGCCATCGAAGGGTGCGGCCGAAATCTAGCGCAAAAGGGCCTTTGCGCCGTGCATGCCACGCGTTTGAAGCGTCACGGGGACGCCATGCACGGTGGCCCCATCCGCAGAAAGGCCCCTAAAGGAACGTTACTTCCGTGGCTGCACGCTAACGTGAGCCATGCATGCGATGAATGCCTGATCTGGCCCTTCTCGCGGGACAGTAATGGTTATGGCGGCATCACTTACAAAGGTGCTGACACGCGGGCTCACGTTGTGATGTGCGAACTAGTGAACGGACTAAAGCCAAGCGCAGCCCACGTTGCGGCGCACTCCTGCGGTCGGGGACATGACGGGTGCGTAAACCCCAATCATCTCCGCTGGGCCACAGCACTAGAGAATGCGGCAGATAAAGTGAGTCACGGAACTCAGCCCGCAGGCTCTCAGATTTGGAACGCCATTCTTTCTGAGGAAGATGTGCGGTGGATAAGGGAAAACCCCGAAGGGTTAAGGCAAAAGGATATGGCGCTAAGGCTCGGTGTTGGCCGATCCAGCATCAGCGCTATAGTGCGCCGCAAGCAATGGCGATGTGTCACGTAACCGAGGGTCATAGTTGGCAAAATTCTCCGACCTTGTGACGCAGTTCTGCCGGGAGACGCCCGAACGCATGGATGCGGTCTTTGCGCTCTCTGTCCAGAAGACGATTTCAGTTATGCAAACCCCCGTGGGGGCTGGGGGGAATATGCCTGTGGATACCGGGTTCCTGCGAAACTCCCTGGCGGTGAACCTGGGAACAACGCCACCAGCAATCACGCTCCAAAGAAACCCTGGAACTGGCGTCTTTACGTATGACCCATCCGCGTCAAACCTAGACATCAAGGCCGAGGAAGGCGCCACGGCGGTCTATAGCGCTGACTATGCCATCTATGCGGAGTTCGGCGCGCGAGGGCGACCGGGACGCCGTTTTGTGGCATTGGCTGTCCAACAGTGGCCGCAGATCGTGAGCCGCTCTAGCCGAGAACTAGAGAACCGAGTGCGAAATGGCTGATCAGGCTGACATCTACGCCGCATTGAAGGCCAAGGCCGATGCTGTGGCCGCTGCATTGGATCTGCCCGCGTCAATCGATGACGCCAGCTTCACGCCCCCTTTCGTTGATGGCGACCTTCCGCCGTTCCTCCGCTTCGACTTCTTCAACAATGCGCCATTCTGGCAGGGCTTGAACCAAGGCCGCATTGACCAAGGCCTGATGCAGGTAAATGTGATCGTCGGATATGGCTTCGACCGCCAAGACGCCTACGCCTACGTTGACCAGATCATCGCCTTTTACCCCAACGCCGCACGCATCGGGGGAGTTGTGAAGGTCCAAGGCGCAAGCTGGGTTGCGACGCCGATAGTCGAACCCGACCGGACAACGTATCCTGTCACCGTTTCGTGGTCTGCCTGACCCGGAAAGCCCATGATCCGGGGTCGGGCGCCCCTACAACCCGAATGGAGCCGATATGAGCTATTCGACCAGCAACGGGGCCAAAATCAGCATCGGCCCCGCCAACTCTGTCGCTAACGATGCGGCGGCCTATGCTGCACTGACTTACACCCTGATCACCGGAGCCGAGGACATCGGCGAGTTCGGCGATGAATCCGAGGTGGTCCCGTTCACCCCGCTCGCCGCCGACCGAACCATGAAGCTCAAGGGCTCGCGGGACGCTGGCGACATGGCCCTTGTCGTCGGCCTGGATGCTTTCGACGCTGGCCAAACGGCCTTGATCGCCGCCGAGCTGACGAACTTTCAGTATCCCTTCAAGGTCGAACTGGACGACGCCCCCGAGGCTGGCGGGACGAATACGATCAAGTATTTCCGGGCTCTGGTGAACTCGGTTCGGGACAATGTCGGCGCGTCCAACAACGTCAACCGCACCAACTACACGCTGCCGATCACGTCCAAGATCGTCACCGTTCCCGCCACCGAAGCCCCGTAATTCGGAGCCGGATCAACCGGCCCGTCCCCATTAACTTCAAGTCGGGAGGTAGCGCCTTCCGGCTCTTTTTACAGAGAGCAAACCATGTCCCTTGCAGGCCTGAACACCACCCCGATTCATGAGCGCGGCATCGTCTACCATGTCGAATATGACCACCTGAAGCGCGACGCCGCTGGCCAGGCGGTCTATGAACGCATTGGGGGCACGGACGAAGAACCCGAGTTTGGCCCCGTTATCCTGCGCACCGAAAAGCTCATGAACGGCGACAAGCCTGTTGAGCTGATCATCGCAGGCCCCGACAGCGACCGCGTTTCCCTGGCGCAACTGGCGACCTTCGACATTCAGCGCCGCGCCGCTTTCGACGAGCGGCCGGTGAGCACGCAGGAAAGCCGGGACAGCAACGTCATGCGGTGGGCGGGCGCCGTCATTGGCTGGAACAACGTCCCGCGCGGGTGGGTGGAAGCTTACGACCCTAACGACCCCGCCCAGGTGGCCACGGCTGATGACCCCATCGCTTACAGCGACAAGAACGCGCGGGCCATGTTCAACCAGGCCGGCATGACGTGGCTAGGCCAGAAGGTCGATAAGCTGCTGATGGAGCGTAACCGTTTTTTGCCCTCAGGCTCGACGAACTCCGAGCCTTCGCCACCGCCGTCGCCAAAGCGCCCGAAGCTCGCCCGCCCGCGTTCCCGGCCTGCCTAGACTACCTTTGGAACTGGTATCGCGCCCTCGGGGCCACGCGGACCTCATCGGATGGCTTCGTCGGCGCAATCCTGTGGTCTGAGATCAACGCCTATAGCGATGCGATGCCAGTTCCCATGCGCTTTTGGGAAAAGGAGCTAGTGCGCGAACTCGACGACATCGCGCGGGGTATTTGGATGGGGGCGAAAACGGGCGATAAGGGGCCTAAGCTCGTCTCGCTCAAGGATGGGGCTGGCGTCAATGCCCTGTTCGGCCGTCTAGAGGCCAAGAAGAACCGCTAGGAGATACCCGGATGGATCAGCTCGCGCGCCTTGGTGTGATCTTCGCCAGCGATGGCGCGCAGCAACTCCTCAAGGAATTGAACTCCGTTGCCTCTTCGTCGAAGGGGGCTGAGACGGCAAC